>Ga0131853_10019236_pt1 | contig 12429 bp, 10 predicted proteins | sample TergutLab28metaG_FD_92764 | JGI IMG/M metagenome (GOLD analysis project Ga0131853, IMG submission 92764) | Labiotermes labralis P1 segment gut microbial communities from Petit-Saut dam, French Guiana - Lab288 P1 (version 2) (version 2) | ecosystem: Host-associated > Arthropoda: Insects >...
GCTGTGGGGACCCGTTGCGCTGAACACGTGACACCCCTCTATCCGCAAAAGTTGGCACTAACTTCGCCGACCGGCGGCGGCCGCTCTGTCGGTATAGTTCGCGTGCGGACTAAGGCCACGGAGGAGTAGTAGTAGTAGTAGTACCACCGCCAATACTATAAATCATCATGACCATTAGCATCATCATCAACATTTATCATCAGCAGCATCATATGCTCATCATCATCTTCGCTACCACCTTCTTGTTCACTTTCACCACTCTCGTTCAGCGGTTCATGGGAAGGGGCCGCTGAATGAGCACCGTAACGTCAACAGGCCTTGAATCGAGGATAATCACATCGTACAGGCCTCTACATAGAAAGGACAACACAAACAGAATAACAACGCAAACATCCGTGCCCGAATGAGGCTCATATCCGCGATTTCAGTGTTCGCGACAACACAAAGCCAAGCTAAGAGGCTGTTACTTGTTTCCTGTGTAAGAGAGGTCACGTGTACGAGCCTGTCTGCAGACACCCACATTCATGCCCAGCCCATCAATCGAACTTCTTTAACCTCGACATCAACTTCAGGTACCGTATTGCCGACATTTATAATTCATCCCTAACAGAAGTACATCGTTCTCCCACGCTTCCCTCCAGTCTCTGTATTCGACAGCTGTCATGAGTTCATAGACGTCCGCTATATAATGCATAGAGCGATGCATAAGCACCGCTCTGACGTCATCATGCAAACAAAGATGATTACGATTTACGTTCTCTATGATTACGTCCATTTTAAACACACCGCAATGTCACACAAAAGTACCTTCACGCCAAGCAATCATCATGTTTGCTGTCTAATAAAAAATTACAAATAACCTTAGAAAAGTACATACTGATACAATGAGGTCCAATAGAGAAGTTACACGTTGCATGGGAAAACGTTAAAACCATTTTAAAAAAAAACCAGACAGACAGTGTATTATAATGTAACACTGAGGCGCATTCGCGTAACCATTTGTGCCGTGGAAACTCTGAGTGTGTCTGAAGCCTTAGTTATTCAGCATGCAAAGGGAATGGAATGCGCCGTGTTATATATTTTGTGGTCTGTCCAGCTGTGCAAGCGTTTTCTACATTCTCATAAAAGGCACGATTTTCGAAAAAAAAAAAAGTTATTGAAAAAACCGTGTGTTTTAATTTTCTCCCCAACTTGTCTGAAACATTTCTCATTCTAAGAAGAATCTGGCGAGATATTACAATTAATGTAAATAAGTCTTGACGTATAATGCCCGATTTTAATACAGCTTGAATTTTTTCAACAGATTTCCAAAAAATGTTCCAGTATCAAAGTTCATGAAAATCCTCCCAATGAACGCCGATTTGTTCCATGAGGACAGACAGATGAACAGACATGACGAAGCTAATAATCGCTTTATCGCAATTTTGCGAAAGCGCCTAAGGATATACGCAGCTGAAATCTCACGAAGTAATGGTATTCCCATATTTACAGGGTACAATTTTAAGTGCAAGCTTTTGAAGAAGGACCAAAAGCAAATAAAGGCAAACGATATGGACTAACGCAAATCAGTATACAACTGATTACATACAAACCTAAGTAAAGAAAATACAACAAGAAGTACGAAAAAAAAAGTGCTGGTGATGAAACGTGTAGCTATGAAGGTATCTGAAAGGAAGGAGGTTAGGTACATCCGCAAGGACACATCTTATTGTTACTTTGTTCAACTCACGTGTGGTGACACTGACTTAGGGAAGTAAACGTCTCAAATAGCTTCAAAACTTACCTGAAACAAACAGAAACATAATTATCAATACAATCCTGCAACGTCTAATGTTAGTAAGTGACCAACTTGATGCAAAAATTCTTGTTTTATAATAAACTTATTATAAAACAAGAATTTGTGCATTAAGTCTGTCAATTACTATGATTATACTGAGATGCACGGTCTGCAAAACATCAAAATCCTGCAACGGTAAAGCATACATACGTACACACACACACACACACACACACACACACACACACATATATATATATATATATATATATATATATCAACAAAACTAACTGAAAGTGATAAGAAATCTATTCTCAATCTTTGACCCAACAACAGAGATTAATAATTTTCCACTAAATTGAACAAGAACAGCAATCGGACTCCTACTATTCCCGACAAGGATTTGACCAATTCCCTCACGGAACAGAATAATAATGAGATTATTAATAAATAAACTACATCAAGAAATAAAAAATTATTCCTAAGAAAAGGAAATGAAAACAAAGGAAACTCGTTTATCCTTACGTCACTATTCCTTATAATTTTAACAAATAATTTCCTGGGACTATTCCCGTATATTTTCACTAGAACAAGACACTTAACACTCACACTAACCCTAGCCCTACCTTTATGGATGAGATTTATATTATTTGGATGAATCAAAAATACCAACCACATATTCGAGCACTCAGTGCCACACCAACTATGCTAATACCATTCATAGTTATCATTGAAACAATCAGAAACCTAATCCGACAAGGAACATTAGCAGTACGTCTGACCGCAAATATAATTGCAGGACACTTACTATTAACACTACTAGGAAACAACGGACCATCAATAAGACACACATTACTAACCGTATTAATTACTGCACAAATTCTTCTATAACCCTAGAAGCAGCAGTAGCAGTTATCCAATCGTATGTATTTGCAATCCTAAGAACTTTATACTCTAGAGAAGTCGATCAATAATGTCAATACACGAAAACCACCCATATATATATATATTTATTTATTTATTTATTATATATATATATTGAAATTGTGGTCTTCTCAGGAATTGTGACTGGCTACACAAATATTGTGCTGGAAGTAACTCAGTGTCTGAGGCATACTTCATACACACGACATTCGTGAAATTTGTCTCACTACTGTACTTTAAGAAGATTCCTAATGTTTGGGATAGAATCCGGGAGCTTTCATACGTTATTATATCGTATTATACGTGCTACAATATAACAGCGGCTACTGGACACTAAACTGAGCCAACTTAATCCAATCTACGCTTATTTCCTTACACTGCATTTCAATAATATGTTCTCCTCTATGCCTCCAAACCGCAAGTCGTCGCATTCCTTCGGATTTTCTGAATAAAATTTTGCATGCCCCTCTCATGTTCCTAGGTGTGCTACTTTTCCCGTCTATATACAATTCTTGATTTGCTAACTATATTAACTTGGTATTCAAGAGGGCAACACAAGCTTCTCCATGCTCCTTTCGGTTCGTCTCGTTCAGATACCAATATTCTCTTAGAACTGTGTTCTCAAACATCACTCTACTTTTTAAAAATATTCTACATACCATGCAGGATGCAAAATTCAATTTAACATACAAACCCTACGTGCATCGAAATGTGTACACAACAGATACAAAATCTACATGTTTCGGCACCATCTGGGAGTCCTTATATCAGTTAAAGTTGTGTCCTTCGAATTGGTCCTTAAAAGGAAGGCACTCAATAACAGTCATTCACTAGCACACACATTACAATTGGATGACTGTTGGTGAGTGACTGCCTCACATTACAGACCAACTTTCACTGATATAAGGAATCCCTGATGATGACACTCAAGAAGTGCCGGAACATGTAGGAGATTTTGTATCTATTTTGTTCACATTTCAGTGCACGTAGGTTTGGTACGATAAACTGAATTCACTCTACATGTATGCTGCAATATTCATCCTTAACAGGTTGTACACAGAAAGTGTTCTGTTTCATCTGTTCTTTTCATAACTACTTAATTTGAATTATGCCCCAACTTTATATGTGGATATTTTAATTAAAACAATGCAGGAAATGTATATATAACATAACACTGTGGCGCGTTCGCGTAATTCTTATACCTCCTAGGCTCTCCTAAGAACCTGATACAATTTCAATCGAGGAGGTTTTCACGGCGATTTAAAGTCTCCAGCAACAAATATATGAACTTAGGGCTTCACAAGTGCCCGGTATTTTTGAACAATTTTAACCAAATCTGGAGTCCCTTGACAAATTTTCATAAAAAGTCCCCAATACCAAATTTCACGGAAAACTGTCCTGTGGGAGCCGCGAGGACAGATGGGCATGGCAACAAAGATAACATGCGCTTCTCGCGAGTCTGCAAACTGTTCACAGAACGGAGGTCACTATAAGCAGACCTACCATTTTCTGTAACAAAACTCGGCGTTCTGGCTACTGTGTATTGTAAGTTTAATGCATTTCTCAGAAAGAACAGTGATTATCTCCCTGAACAGCATTAACAGATTCTTCTATGTGATGGAGAAGTTGTGCTCTTTCCGTGAGGTACACCACGTTAATTTCATGCATCAAACAATTAAAACACCCTCTGTTAACGGCACCATGAATGGCACTGGAATAAAAAGCGATACCAAATTCCCATTACTACGTACAGCCGTAATTCACAAAGAATACATACAATAATACCGCTTCTACGCCTGCGTTCTTTGTACAAAATGCTTACAAGTAGTGTACTATATCAACGTGAAGGCCATGTCTTGCAGTGCACCGTTTCTAATGCACATGTATTCTCCAAAACTACTGAAGGGACTTGGATTAAATTTGGTACTGAAGAGGGCGTGTGTTCTATACGATACGATATTTATTTACTGCAATTGGTTTTCCACCCGGCAGCAATAAAAAGATCCTGGAAGAATTTAATTCCGCTTCAGACAAAGATGGTGCACGTGTAGTTTCTGGCGTCGCATCTTTTAATCAAAGTGTCTCCCCATTTATCATTTAAAATTAATAAAATGCTCATAACCGGTAAAACAAGCGAGAATACATAAAAATATATCTGAGGATTAGCGTGTGCGGTATAATTGTGAGAAACGAACGTGAAGGAACCTATCCTACATGATACAGGTCTGACAGAGGGTGAGACAGTAGCAACGCACATACTTCTACCAGCCTCCTCTTCCGTGTCGTTTCTGTGCACTCGAATAAGATGCAGGCAATCCTGTATCCTATGAACTGTCAGGCGTATCCTTAAGGCAACACTAAGAAATCTCACCTGTATGTAAACACTGTCTGCCACTCCGCCCCAAATTGACAGCTGTGAGTGTCATGAATATTCCGACTCGGTAGGGTAAAAATTCACAAACGCAAATAAATGGCGGACATAATTACTAACTTAATGGGGCTGAGATTTTTTAAGGAGTTAAGGGGCGCTCAGTTGGCACGAAATTGCATAATTTTCACGGCAACCAAAGTTCATTATTGAATTCACAAAATTCCATCACCGAACCCAACCCCGAAACAGTTAAATCAGTCATACCACATACTTCAGTTGTCAGAACCACTTTAGAAGCGTCGTGGCATCTGAACGTCGACAATTTCCCACCGCGAAGGCCCTGGTTCGACATCAGATCAATTTATGTGTGATTTTATGGCGGAAAAGTGACAATGGAAAAAGTCTTTGTTCTCGTACTTCTGCTTCCGCTGTCAGTTACCAATTATCATTCTACCAGAGCTCCACATTCACTGATAATCCTCGGCTGGTACCACAGACACATTAGCGGCCGAAGTACCAAGACACCGAGTATCTCCCTGCGGCAAACAAAATTTTTCCATAAAAAAAAAGGTATGACTCGGCTCATTCTTAACCCTGGCATGAGATCGAGGTTGGTCAACCTCACGGCCCGACTGCTGTGGAGACGACAAAAAAAACTCTTACCCGTGCCAGGAATCGAACCACGATTCCCCGATCGTCCAGGTAGCCAAGTCACCGTACCCACTGAGCTATCCTGGCTGCAGTATAAAATAAGAGAAACAGATATTTTACTCCAAATACTTCCGCGGAAATCTATCAAGCGTACGTGAGAAAAGCTGAGGTGATGATGAAGAGCAATTAACCACATCCAGTCGCCGGGTTTCCCACTCACAATAAGGACAGTCGAAATGTGATAGTTTTTGTTCGTAACGGAAATAGTGTTTCAGGGCACTGTGCAGCTGCTGCACGCCCATCTGTAGAGATTAAATGCTATACAATCCCTCTAATAGGGGGCGTGCGAAATGGGCGTGGTCCCTAAAACAAGGGATTTATGACCCTTAACAACTTTTAAAAATCCTACAATAAAATGTGACTATAAGTTAAGGGTAATGACACCAAATCTCATTACTGTAAATAGACCTACGTCATTTATAATGAGCAATGGTTAGCACTCCTATTTCAAAGAGTGCCCGGTTCATACCCTCGGTACATAAGCTGGATACCGTGCTCGAGGACTCTCTTATTTTTCTTCACTTATTCATAGGCAGGCCTACATCCCTGTTATATCATTTCATATTAACAATCACAACATCTCTCATTCCATGCCTACAATAAAACTAAACTCCGTGGCCTTAGTCCGCACGCGAACTATACCGACAGATCGGCCGCCGCCGGTCGGCGAAGTTAGTGCCAACTTTTGCGGATGGAGGGGTGTCACGTGGTCAGCGTAACGGGTCCCCACAGCCGTTAATCTCTGTTTTCTAGACCTGGAGCCGCTACATTTTTCATTCAAGTAGCTCCTCAATTGACCTGACGAGGCTCACGAGGCTGAGTGGACCCCGTTCTAGACCCACTACTACTCAGAAAATCTGGTAGCGCCGGGGATCGAACCCGGGACTTCTGTATCTGTAGCCAGAAACTCTGACCACTACTGACTGCCTACAATAATAGTAAATATTAGTTCTGAGGGTTAATGAACTGGTCTTGGATAAATTGTGGTGCCGTCTTTACCTGCAGGAACTGTCCCCTGAAACGCCAACGTGGACAGCACGTACGCGAAGATGTGGTCTTCCATCACGTGCGTACAGCCAAAAACAATTCAACCGTGTGAAAACGTAAGATTCGAGGATAAGTAATATATAACAAACTTTGCTCTAACGCATTATTTACTGTCGTAAAATTCCTGCGCTATTTACTGGTGACTCAGTCACCTTCAATACATTCTCACACGTATTATAAGCGTGTCGTGTCTATCGTGTTATGTGGGACACAATGCCATACCGAAGGCGTTTCAGCCTACTATAGTATTCAAATACGAAAGGGGGTTAAATGACGTAACATCCAGTCGAGACAGAGCTGGGATGTACGTCGCTAGAATTTCGCTGAAACCTGACTGTCTGAAAACAACAAACAGATCGGCTATGTTTTGTTTCGGTGGCAACACCGTGTGCACACTGTCATTTTCCACCAATCGCTTCCAAGAACTAAACAATTCACGTCGTCTGTTCAAAATCGGAAGCAACTATATTTGTCTTAAAAGAGAGAGAGAGAGAGAAGATCATAAAGCAAGCGCTTGGAAAATGTTGTTTTCGCCCAAATATTGTATTAGGTTGTAAAAGCTGCAAGAGAAAGCGAACATTGAGCGACAAAGAATGACTGGCGTTCACTGGTCTCTTTACCTTGTGGTAATCCATGCCACAACGCAACTAACAGACACATATTTTTTTTTTTTGCTGACCGTGCATCCTGGTATAACTCTGGGTAAATGACCAACTTGATGCACAATCACGTATTATAAAACGTTTATTATTATAATCCTCTACATGTTTCGGGCAACACTGTGCTCATCATCAGGAGGTCAAATTGTATTAATATTGTCTGGTATAGTACTCTCTGTAAGTAAGCGTCCGGTGTGCACAACGGACGCTCACTTACAGAGAGTACTATACCAGACGCTGTATTAATACAATTTGACCTCCTGATGATGAGCACAGTATTGCTCGAAACATGTAGAGGATTATAATAATAAACGTTTTATATAACGTGATTGTGCATCAAGTTGGTCATTTACCCAGAGACATATATTTCTGTTTGAACTGTAGAATAAGAAGTGACACTGATGTGCATGACACAGAAAAGACAATGCATCGGCCTACACCAATGATGTAGCCTTGCTTACTAGCAAGATGGTGAATTAACAGACTGTTCAGAATACAACCAACTGAAGGCGGCACAATGACTGTCATTTAAGCACTGCTTCGTTTTCGAGATAGGAAAATAAAGTACATAACGCAGAGTGGTGCGCCTTTCGAAGTAATGCCTTTTACGACACCAATTATATCCATATCAATCGACAATAAGAAAAGGCAGCGACTCAGGATGGCGAAAATTATACAAGCATAATGATCAAATAAAGCAGTTTCATATATGGGCTGCATGAAATGGAAGATATTCGCAGCACGAATTACGAAATATTCAGGCCATTGATTATGAAATATTGAACGGAAACCTCAGTAGTCTCAGAATGGAGGCTAATACTGAATCACAGAACTTTCAGTGTGACCTGGTTATCATCAGGGTCAGTAGTGAGTTTGCGTGAACAGATGTGTTCCATAAAGTAGGCTGTTTCTTAACTAGCCGAACAGCAGCCACATGCCCGAAGAGAACTCTATGTATAAATTAAATAATTTACATTAAAAAATTACAACAGTTTCATGTTGAATGTAAAGTCGTAAGTTCTCGACTGACTGTCATACGTACCAATAATATTCCATTATAAATTTCAGGTAAAATAGCAACACGAGGTTTTGGTGTTCGCAGCGGTAGAGCTGAGGATTCCGATATTCTGGGACATGACGCCGCATCACTCGGCAATCGGCTGTCCAGCGTTTCGACATAACACAGAGGTCTCCTCTCCAGTGGTCGAAATGTCCCAGAACTCTTATTCAACGTTGTCTCGAAACTTTAGGAACAGACTATCGTTTACGTGACGTCACATACCAGAAGAACGGTGTCCTGTGCCTACACGTTAACAGAAAAACAGCTACCAATGAACACACCGGCGTCATGATGCTGAATGAGTGGGGTGGCACATTTGGTACTGCGTGTGTCTCGCCAGATAACACCATTGTATGTGTTCCTCATTTCCATACGAGCACACTTCATTTTTTTTTCAGTCTCATTCACCAATGCAAATAACGTAATGACGCCACAATTAATAATATATTAGCAAGCATGGCAACATCAGTTCCTACTTAGTTGATTTCAAGAGTAAGCTCTTTCCTCAAAGGTAAAGGTAAAGTTTTCACGTTACAGGCCTGGTAAGGCCCAGCGGGTGGGTAGAGGCAGTGGCGTACCTAGGGGGTGGTTTGAGGGTTCAACCCCCCACCCCCGAAATTCCGAAGGCCCTCCAAAATCGTGCCAAACTCAACCCGATTTGAAAACTGTAAAAAAATGCTGAATTTAGGACGCCAACACCCCAAGATGTTTGGAAAAAAGGCAGTAAAATTCTAAAACTACCTAGGTTCGCAACTGTTTTACATTAGCAATGACAAATAAATTGGTTATCATCATAAACAGTCTTAAAGTGCCAAAAATTAAGACAATTTTACTATATTAAATGAAATTTCTTGTACCAAATTACAGCTGCCTCCAGAACCCCTGACTAGGGGGCTACTGCCCCCAGATCCCCGTTCTCTCTGTACTCTGTCTTCAACTGAATTTGTTGAACCCCCCCCCCCGAACAAAACTCCTGGGTACGCCACTGGGTAGAGGTATAGCTCTACTCTTCCATGACCACGGCATTAGAAGGGGTGGGTGGTCAGCAGCACGCCCCGGCAGCACTTTACCCCCGGGGAAGACTCGGTACCCATTTTACAAGAGGCTGGGTGGACCCCAGGGCCGGTCTGAACGGGTGAAAAATCTCGTCCCCACCGGGATTCGATCCCGGACCGTCCAGCCCGTAGTCAGTCGCTATACCGACTAAGCTACCCGGCCCAACCTTCCTCAAAGCTTCTCATTGATTTGCACAGGTTATTGCACCCTGCGGAATCAATGTTCTGAGCTTTATTTATTCCTGACACAATCTGAAGAGTCAATCTCTTTGAACGTATTCACACGACTAAAATGACCATTATTTCTAGGCAAGGTGTGAAGATGATTTCCATAAACTTGTAAGAGGTTTAGCGAGCAGTTAAAATGCCCCTTACTACATTTATTACAAATATTAAAAGTGTAAGTAAGTTGCCGAGACTTCCTACAATTTCAAATCTTTCGAGAATCGGTCAACATTTACAGACGTACAGTACATCATAACGCCAACGCACTGACTTGGGCCATATTTGCTTCACAGCTACTTGAAGACGAATGCGTTACCATCTTGTATAAATATACCGTCGTCTTCAAACAGGTATCTGGGAATCGAATGTAACAAAGAGTAGGCCTAACCACAAATAATATTTATAAATCTGTTATATTATCATATATACGTGTATAACAAACCTATAATATCCACGAATGTCCTACAGCATATTAAGCACTATGTGGCTTGAAAGCCACAAAGTGTTTAAATGTTAATTTTTTTGTTTGCTTATTTTTATATCTTTATTTTCTGTACGTGCATTAACCCGTACACACTCAAATGCAACCGTCCGTGTCCGTATTTCAATCCCTGAGCCCTCTGTCAGCTTGCATTAAACGCACAAGTAAAACACAGGGTCAAAGTTGGGAAATAAGAGTAATCAAGTAAGACTGGCCCTTTATTTGAAGACAAGCTGACAGGTCTACAGCTAAGAGTTCTGACTGCTTTTGGGCTGGGCGAATGGGGTTTCTTTGCCAGAATGGCCATCGTCTTCAAGAACACACATATAGTCGACCCCAGGTCACCGTCCTGTCCAGTGGGGGCAAAGCGGCCAGAACATTAAACTATTACTTTAATTACTCATACGTCTTCATGGCACCTTAACTAAACACACGGGCAACTTCGGCTTTGCCACGGACGTAAATTAACGTGCATGCGTATGTAAAAATGTACGTAAAATCGAATACAAGGTAACCTCAATGAACAAACCCCGTTGTACACATAGTAAGCAGAAAAACGTGTTTTTTAAATGGTTTACAAAAATTAAAGTTGCATAAAAAACGCCAAATGTAGGCTACAAAATGCTGCATGAAAATATAATCAATATTACTACAGTACAAGTAATGTAAATTTAAATTTTTTCTTGTTCATGAAGGGGGTGGAGAGGTATAACTCCACTCATTCTTAACCTCGGCACTAAATGGAGGTGAGTGGTCAACTTCACGCCCCAGACGCTTTAATCCCGGGGGAAAAAAATCCCGGTACCAATCGAATTAGAGGCGTGGTTGTTCCCAGGGCCGGTCTGGAGAAGAGAAAAATCTCTTGTCCCTGCCGGGATTCGCACCCTGGACCGACCAGTCCGTGGCATTGCTGCAATGTCAACTACGCTAGCCCGGCTCCCCTACACTACACACTCATATTATTTGTTCATTTACTTATTTATAGTTCACAGCGCTGTCCTTACCTCAGACAATGCATCGTTAAATTGTAGGCTGACTTAATACTCGTAATAAATTGGAAAAGACTTGATAAAAGCCAGCCGGGGCACACTTGGGGCACTGTCCCGGTGTATCAAGTGTCACGCCCACAATGCAACTGTAACAGCCGTCATCGGTCAGCATTAATGCACAAGAAAAGAACCGGTCTGTGGAATCACTGTCTATCCAACTCTGACGAAGCAAATACCATGACAAAGGTGGAGCCACTCTGTGGTTTTATCCTTATATATGCAGCCATAATTAGTTTCGATGAAAACTGGCGTGTCTTTAAACTCATCATGTAAGTAAAAGGCAGTAACTGTAGAAAAGTATGCATGGACTACAAAACATAAAAAGAATTTACATTCAGTGAGTCACCGTGCAACAGCTACTGTTTTGAATGGTAATGTTATCAGCAAAGCAACACTCAGTATTCGGGACACAGTCGAGGGAGTTCAATGAATACGAGGGTGTGTCGGTGTGTCTACAGCGCACTGCTTGTTGAATTAAACCGACTGAAATAGCATGGCCAGAACCACGAAACCGAAATATAACAAACGCTCCTTTTCACGACATATATCGACTTTCTTAAGCCATTTTCGACTATTACAGTATCCTGCATCTTCTCACGCGAAACGTCGGTAAAAGCCAATCAAAAAAAACCGCACGAAAAAGAGCGCGCGTGTGGGATGAGACAGTCTGCTTTTCGGAGGGTACATGATATGGAACCGAACTCAAGTGTTGTCAAGTACCTTTCGAACCACACACTCTCCATGGCAGAACTCCAGAACGTGACAACACTGCAATACTCTCACTGCTCGGAACAAAGTTATCGCACGGCGACACAGCGACAATTGAAGGCTTCAGAAGAAGGCTGCCGCCAAAGCCCCACTGTGAATGGTCGTTGCATTTACCAGCCAAGTATAAGATCGCCGGTCCCAATGGCCGCGCGGTCTAAGGCGTAGGTCTACTGCCGCTTGCCTGCTGAGATTGTGGGTTCGAATCCCACCGGGGGCATGGATGTTTGGTCTGTTGTGAAGTGTTGTGTGTTGTCAGGTAGAGGTCTCTGCGACGAACTGATCACTCGTCCAGAGGAGTCCTA
>Ga0131853_10019237_pt1 | contig 12429 bp, 4 predicted proteins | sample TergutLab28metaG_FD_92764 | JGI IMG/M metagenome (GOLD analysis project Ga0131853, IMG submission 92764) | Labiotermes labralis P1 segment gut microbial communities from Petit-Saut dam, French Guiana - Lab288 P1 (version 2) (version 2) | ecosystem: Host-associated > Arthropoda: Insects >...
GCAGCAGCAGCAGCAGCAGCAGCAGCAGCAGCAGCAGCAGCAGCAGCAGCAGCAGCAGCAGCAGCAGCAGCAGCAGCAGCAGCAGCAGCAGCAGCAGCAGCAGCAGCAGCAGCAGCAGCAGCACTATAGATGTCTCCACACCGAACATTTTTTTAAAATTAAGAGTGCTTTTTGGCTCGTTCGAACAATTACGAAAAGCGAATATTAACCCTTTAAACTCCCAGTTAAATCTCATCTGCCATTTGCTGGCATTATTAGGAGCTAACCATATTTTCCACGTTAGCAGGGTGAGGGTTAATGTCATCTTGTGTTTCTGTCGGTCCGTCCGCCCGGCAGCCCGCCCGCCCGCCCTACCCAATGGAACAACTTGGCTCCTACTGGAAGAATTTTCATAAAAGTTTAATGTTTATTTCGCAAATCTGTCGAAAAAAGACAAGTTCAGTTACGGTCTAACAAGAATAATGTGTACTTTATATGAAGACCAAAACACACTTTCGATCGTGTCTCGCTCAGTTCTTATTATAATGAGAACTGCATCAGACGAAAGTTGTAAAGGAAATCAGCACGCTTTTTGTGTTCAAGGAAGAATTTTTTTTTTTTGAAATATTTGCCGTTCATGAGGTAATGAGGAGAACTGATGTACGGTCGGACAGACCACAGATGCGCAAGCGCATTGCATGCTGTATAACTAGAGATATAAACACACACTCAGAATATATAATACTTATTGCCTTTCCACTGCAACAATGGTTGCACGAAAGCACCTCATTATTACGTCACACGTGCATCGCCTGCCGTGTTCGATACTGAGTTGAAGAGGGTAAAGAAAAGAAATTGGACTGACAGTGGGGGGGAAAGGGGTGTAAGTACGTTGAGGGCTGGTTGAATCCAAATTTCGGCCTCCTTCGAACCTGACCACTCCGTAAGGTTCCTAATGCCAAAGGTCAATTTTGCACCTTCTGCCTCCCAAATGTTGAGTTATTAGCGAAGTTACTCCTACGATCTGCTACTTCTCGCGACAGAGCTCCCAGTTCGATCCCGTGTGAATCCATTCAGCGCCATTTCGACAGGCTTTTCTTCTAGTTTCCTCGATTTTTTTCCCCATGCTATTCGTCGTTCCACCATTGTCTTATTGCTCACCTAACAGCACGCTCTCTGTTCTGCGATGGTCTCGATACGGCTGGGCAGATGGCGGTCCTGGTGTTAAGTTAGGGATTCCATTTCTTTGAGCCGCGTCTTCGCAGCTACATGAGGAAGTTCTTCATAATATTATTATTGTTACATTCATGGTCTATTTTATAATATTCTACAGAGTGTCTCTGCTGCTGTGGAGGCCACGGGTTCAAGAGTTGACCAGAAAAACGCCCTTCCTAATAGTTTTTCGCAGTTTTTGCCAGTCGCTTCATGTAAATTCTGGAATGGTACCTCAAAACAGGACACAGTTTCTTCTACCAATATTCTTGCCGACTAACCACCCGATCTTTCATATGTAAGCTACTTTATCGACACTAAATTGACCACAATGAACGTAAATAAATGTGCTACCACAGATATTTGAATATAAAATAAATAGTGGGAGTAGAGGTATATGCGCTTCTCATTCCTAACCTGGGTACTACATAGAGGTGAGTTTTCAAAGTCGCGCCGCGGCCACTTTAATCCAGGGGAAGAACCGCGATACCCACTAAACAGAATGTTTGGTAGATTCCAGGGCCAGTCTGGACGTTTTGGAGATCAGGAAAACCTCATATCTTTGCTGGGATCTGAACTCCTGACCTTTCAGCCCGTTGCCTAGTCACTATACTGCTGTCCCACGTTATTCAGATTGTCACCGTTGGCGTAGATTGTGGGTTGTTGTACGGCGCTGTGAATAACTAGGAATACAGACCTAGACTGTAAAGGTTAAAAGTTCACCCTAGAACAGGCCACGAAGGCCCAGAGGTGGAGTAGATATATGGCTCTAATCTTCCTTCAAACTCGGCGCTAGATGGGGTGGGTGTTCAACGCCACGCCCCGGATGCTTTACCCGTGGGAAAAGCCCGGTACCCATTGTATAGGAGGTTGGGTGGGCTCCAGGGCCGGTCTGGACGAGTGCGGAAACCCTCGACCTCACCGGGATTCGATCTCGGACCGTCTACCCCGTAACGAGTCGCTCTACCGACTGAGCTATCCCGACGCACAGATATGCAGTGTGGAATAATAATATAACTGCTGAATTCGAAAGTGTTTTTATAGAAGGGGCCGCAGCCTAAATTATTAACTGGACTGGAATTTAGAGGTGTTAAGGAAAACTACGAGAAGCCTCAGGTTAGCTAATGACCTGGGTAAGATTCAAATTAGGAACTTCCAGCTACAAGACTACAGCATTACGCCCACGCCAACCAGTTCCTCTGGTCACTGTCTTTTGCGGAAATCGAAGTTAATCAAATTTAAAACAGAGTTGAACCTGTTTACAAGGTCATGACAGGGTCCGGACAAATTGTGTCGTTATAAAGGAGTGCCACTGTAAGCGAAGTGTACGGTAAAAGTGGGAAGGTTTCACCCGTTTTATAGGCCACGTAGGTCCTTAAGGTGAGTAGAGGTATAGCTCTTCTCTTTATAGAACCTCAGCACTACACTAGATGGGGGGGAGGGGGGTCAGCCCCACGCCCCGGCCGCAATTTACCCCAAGGAAAGACCCGATACCCATTTTACAGGAGGCTGGGTGGGCCCCAGGGCCGGTCTGGACGGGCGGAAAATCTCATTCCCACCGGGATTCGATCTCGGACCGTCCAGCCCGTAGCTCAGTCGCTATACCGACTGAGCTACCCTACCCACACGGTGAAAGTGAAGGAGAAATATTGTCACAAAATACAGGTCTGTCAGCATATTGCGTAAGTGTATAAGCTATGATCTATTTTCAATAATTAAATTTAGTAACAATAAAGATTACTTACTTACTTACTTACTTACTTACTCCATGGTGCAGAGTCCTTCTTGAGCAGCTAACTGGATTGCAGCTAGTCAAGAAATTCCCCACATTTTACGGAACCCGAAGGTTCATTACCGCACTCACAAGAGCCCGCCACCTATCTCTATCCTGGGCCAGCCCAATCCAGTCCATATATCCACATCCCACCTCCTAATATTATCCACCTATCTACGCCTAGGTCTCCCCAGTGGTCTCCTTCCCTCCGATTTCCCCACCAAGATCCTATACACCCCCCTCTTCTCACCCATACGCGCCACATGCCCAGCCCATCTCATTCTTCTCGATTTTATCACCCTCACAATATTGGGCGAGGAGTACAGATCATTTAGCTCCTTGTTATGCAATCCCCTCCATTCCCCCGTTACCTCGTCCCTCCTAGGTCCAAATATTCTCCTCAACACCATGTTCTCAAACACCCTCAGCTTCCTTTCCTCCTTCAATGTCAGCGACCAAGTTTCACACCCATACAAAACAACAGGCAAAATTATAATTTTATATATCTTAATCAAGAATAAAGATTACTCTTGATAACTGTAAATTTCCATACAGATTTAAGCTAAAAATGATTGAAATTAAAGTTTGTTAAGAACAAAAGCTATCACAAGGAGAGGGCCGCTCACCGGTACATTGTCACTGCTGTGTTACTGAAACCACTTATGCATCGCCCCATCGACGTCACTTCGTTCAGGCTTTCGAAATCGTTTTATTGTCGACCTGTTCCGTTCAAAGACACTAATAATTTCGGTTCTGATTTTACATATCACCTTCCATTTTCTCCATTTTCTACTTCTCGTATAACTTGAAATTTTCCTTCGACGTTCAAAACCTTCCTTCTGTTCGTCGCAGTAGCCATGTTGTCTCTCTACCAGTCTCCTGTTAACTGCAGCAGTATAAACCTACAGGTAACTTCACGTACAAAGTGCATTAACGGTGGAATCGTCGCTCTTCTGGGACATTTTGCAGAGTGGATTGGCAGTTACATACCGACGTATCGGAACAACATATCGGCTCCATCTTGGATGGTCAAGCAGTCCAAGAAACGTCGTTAGCTACCAATATATGCTGCGTAACATCCCAGAAGAGCAAATATGTCATCTACAACGCTCTGCTAGCCTGCATCATGAATTACCATAGGTGTTTTCATGTTTCGTGTCTGGAATTTATACAAGCAGTGAAGAGATAGACCATCAAAACGCAACTTTATGAAATAATGATTCACACAGCTACCTGTTTCGACTCCATGGGGTCTTCATCAGGACGATGTGTAAAACATATTACGGAAGTATACACATCGTAATACCGGAACAGAGCTCAGGCTTGTTAAAGAAAGTATTTGCATTGTAATTGACTATCTTCCTTTTTATGCTTAAAGAAAATATTTGCAGTTCCTTGTTTACTTAGGAGCCAGGAGAAGATTGCATTCTGAACACAGCCTTCTTTTGGAAAATGATATCGGAATGGATGACTGACATTGTCGTTATATCCGAAGTTGTTGCAATTATGTATGTCGTACTAGGGAAGGCAGAAAACACGTGTCTTATAGGGAGTTAGTTGGTACCACGGAATGTAAAACTTTATATCCGAGGAGTCGCGCAAACTGAAGACTTTACAACGGATTTCAACTGTATTTTATATCAGAGGTACGAAAATTCTCCAATATCTACGAACTGCCTCAAACCTCAAGGCGGCAGAAGGTGAGGTGCTGTATGTGCCACATATATATCAGGCGCCAAGGTACGAAATCCATTCGCCCGGGAGACCTGACGCTCGAAATACGTGCGTACAGGGCTATAGAGGGACCGTAATTAAATTATTCAATTGACCCTCTCCTTTTTGCTAATACACAGGTGTATCTGCGTTAAGACCTCTGTCTGTACATCATTTACAATTAGTTTCAGCAAAAATGATTTCCTTTTGCTTATAATTTTATCCAGCTATCTGTAAATGAACGACTGATATATGTATCTGATTAGTGCAATGGAAAAAGGTGAGTCATGTTTCCTTTCATTTCGGAACGAAAACAAATGCAGCATTTTGTGTAACTGCTTTTGGGTTACATTAATATAAATGCAAATGTATGTGGGATATTAAACATTCCTGTGTAGTTGTAAAGACATTCTTTTTGCAGTGAAATTCGACTTCTTTTTTATTTCTTGTGGTATCTAAGCTTTTCTCGATGAATATTACAATATAGATAAAAGTTTCTGTCCTCAGGATATTTGTTTAACAAAAAGACTAAGAAAACCTTGGAATAAAAAAGTATACAAGAAAGTAACAAAACCTTTTGGAAAAAAAGAAGAACCTGTATATTTCTTTTAACTTTTAAAAGCAGTTTTCAACCTTCATTCAACGGAACGGAACAATAGAATTAAATTTGAAGAGGTTTTTTCACGGAACAGAGGAAGTGAATCACGTCGGGGACTAATGGAATCTTCAGTTGATATTATTCTTTGGAAATAACGAAGAACGTAGCAATACAGATGTGAATTTCCCCAGTCGTGACTGCAGTACCGTGACGGACAGTATACCGTGACTTTCTGTGCTTTGTAATCCCAATTAAATACGGGGACATATATACGTGATATTATAAATTGTGAACTGGGAGGTCCGGGAATCGAATTCCGCTTGTGACGATATTTTCCGTCCAGACCGGCCTCGAATCCCACCCAGCCTCCTCTTAAACGAGTACTGAGTCTGTTTCGCGGATATGATGTTGACTGCCCACAACTTTCTAGAGCCGGTTGACAAGTGGGTTGGAGCTACATTTCCGCCTCCCCTCAGTGCTTCTATATGCATGTTGTGGTCACCTTTCAAAAGCTTAGCAGAATGTTTCTGTATAATGTATTATACTCTGTCAATACACAACTATATATCAGTACAGTGATATTATATATATATATATATATTTATTTATTCACGTCACAATTATGGCTACATGTTTCGAACGTAAACGGTCATCTTCAGGCCAATAGAGAACACTTTAAGGTAAAATAAAGTGAACATTCTGTGGGATCCCATTGAGTGCTCAGTTTATTATACCTTTAAGTGTTCTCTATTGGCCTGAAGATGACCGCTTACGGTCGAAACATGTAGCCATAATTGTGACCTGACTGTATATATAAAATCACTGTACTGATATACAGCTGTGTACTGACGGTATATAATACATTATACAAATTAGTTACTACACAACGGGATGGCCTCTGTCAGAAAGAATATTTCTGATTATAAGACACCAGCGTAAGTAGTAAGTCGTTCCTTTTATGTACAGTGGTCTTGGTTTAGTTAAGTGAGATTGGGGCACGGAATAAACGAGATCAAATGTTAGCTATATTCAGAATTCTGTCAATAAATTTCCAACAGGCAGCTCCATAAGACTGACTGAATCGTAAATAAAATGCAACTTGGACGTAACGACAGTATTAGATGTCGTTTAAATAGTGGAATAAAAAAAATCCTGCCAAAATTTATTGGACTTTCTTTTAGGATTGGCGGTTTTCAGGATCCCAGAACAAATCTACGAGCACAGATGAGTCGAAAGGAAAGACATGGGATGTCTTGAATGTTACGGACATGCGAATATGCAACAAGGGAAACTTCACTTTGGATATGCTGTTAATATAATGACTTATTTGATGTTTTGCTGACGGTGCATCTCAGTATAATCTTAGTAATTAACCAACTTAATGCAAAAATTCTTGTTTTATAATAAGTTTATTATATTCCTCTACATGTTTCGAACACTATGTGCTCATCACCAGGGGATCAAAATTGTATTATACAGCATCTGGTATCATCACACCTGTAGGTGGCCTTCCGGTGCACAGGTTGAGAGAGGACCTGTGCGCGGAACGGCCACCTACAGGTGTGTGACGATAACAGATGCTGTATTATACAATTTTGACCCCCTGGTGATGAGCACACAGTGCTCGAAACATGTAGAGGCATATAATATACTTGTTATAAAACAAGAATTTGTGCATTAAGTTGGTTAATTACTAAGATAATATAACGGCTCTCATCTTTGTTGTTTTGGATGGTACTAATGATGATGATGATGATGGCAATTAATTAAAGTTTATTCAAGGTTTTAATACTTTTGAGAAAGTAAGGGTTTGGGAATTACAAGAATGTCACTACTACCACATTTAGGCATTTTGTCGAAAAAGTCGTATTGAAAATTGTAAGGTTTTAGTTCAAATTTTGTTGAAATCCAAGTTCCTCTACACACACTCTTAACGATTCAGCTTCTATAACGGGCGAGGGATTCTTGATCAGATGAACGACTGTCAGATTCACAAAAGCATTGCTCAAAGGTGCTATAACCTTGGGTTTTTTTTAATATAGACCTCAGTATGTGCCACCCCTATCATAGCTAGTGGATGTGACACCGACAGCTGGGCAGTACCAATGGCAGCTCTGTGCACAATTACGAATCTTAAAAGCAATCACGGACATTGATTGAATTTTCTTTTTTTTTTTCTCAAATATATAATATTTGTTGAGAACAGAAAATCATTTTTTTTCCAATTAAATAGTCATTTTTCCGCCTGGGGTGGCCCCACCACTCGCTCCACCCCTGCTACACGGCTGGCTGCCTTACAGAACGAAAGGTCTCGTCTCGTGCCTGTGTGAATGAGTGTTGGTATCTCAGTTGAATGGTGCCTATCCCTTTGTGTCCAGTTAATTACATAAATATACACTATTCCGTCTAACACAACGCTTTATTATTATTATTATTATTATTATTATTATTGTAATTTTTCATTATTACTGGAATCAACAAATGGACTTTTACCCACAAATTTTAACTTTTAATTTTTCAATGTTTAACCTCTCTCCTGGGAACTAACATTCTAAGAAATCTAAACAATACCGTAGTGATGACGCAAGCGACTACTTGCATGAGATATTATAAACAATACCGTAGTGATGACGCAAGCGACTACTTGCATGAGATATAATAAACAATACCGTAGTGATGACGCAAGCGACTACTTGCATGAGATATTATAAACAATACCGTAGTGATGACGCAAGCGACTACTTGCATGAGATATTATAAAAAATCCCCTTTTTATGGTAATAAATATTTTGTAAAAATTTTAGAGATCTAGGAGAGAGTAACAATTCAACTTGGTTTTTAAGGTTTTTGTAGAGAATGCCTGGCGATGATCGGTTTCGATCAAAACCTTAAGCGTTGGAAGAAATAATAACTTGTGTTAGACGGAATAGTGCGTATTTATGTAGTCAGTAACTCAATGAAAGTTGGTAGAAATTGAACCACCCCACCCCGCACCCCTCCGCCCATTGAATACTGATGTTCCTTTCGCCATATACAGCAGTCTTGCTGCAATTATCAACTGCCGTCCATTAACTGCTTCGTCTGCACAAGACACACTTATGCTTCTGCAGTAGGCTGGTCACGTGATGCTTGTTTCTGCCGGTTGAGAGAGCAGTTCGAACGACGAGTGATGGTGTTAGAGTGTGGGCTTCATCGTTTCGTTGACTGTGCGACGTTAATGTTTGTGTATGAGTATGGGTGCTGCCGGTTAGTTTCATGTACTACACAACTTGTGACCGTTAAATTGTGACACTAATTGTTAAGTTGTAGTGATTTTACGTGTTTATTGTTGGGCTGCGAAGTGAACGTCAGATGTAGGTTATGTTGCTGGTGGCGTCATCCCAAGCTACTTCCTTCTGTGGTGCAATTGTGTGTAAAGCATTCTGACATTTTTGAGGAGTGGATTTTATACCAGAGGAGACACCAGTAAATCGAAATTACCGCAGAATATATGAAAGTGCGTGACTTGGCTATATCTCATGCTTTAGCAGACAAAATGGTGACGAGGTAAGTACAGATGAGTATTTATATTCCATGCGGTATCCAGATGTGGTCTAATGCACGTCACTCAGTAACAGAAGGTCATATGGGGGTGAACTGTATATATGTGAAGAATAACCGGATAATATTATGTATAAATATGTAGTTATATTTCTTACGGGTTATTGTGTCATCGTAAAATTGGTAACCGTAAAAAGAATTAAGGTAGAGTTTAGGGCAGATATGTGGTGTAGGTTACGTTAGGTAAGCTATAGGAACTGTAACTATGAATTGTGCCATCCCCGTTGTGTAATATAAACTAGCAGTAGGTATGAAGTCAATAACACAACTATTGTTAATTAGATGTTATATTCTAGGTCAAAAGACTACATGTTTCGGCCAGTAGTGGCCATCATCAGGTCTTTGTCCTTCGATACACTTAAGATTATTTATATAATTGTGTGGCGGCGTGTTTGATGAGGAGATCTCTACATCAACGCCTTTGTTTGAGTATAGTGTATCTATATTAAATGTGTGGGTGAAATGCTTTATAATACATAAAGGCATGCTTCGGTAATATCAAACAACCGAAGAAACAAGGAACCGAAACAAGAACCAAGAAAAAGAAGACCAAGAAAGAAAATACAACAGAAAACAAAACCAGGGAGCAAAAGAAGCAAAAAAAGCAAAACACAAAAAAAAACTCAAAAAAAATCAAAAAGGAGGAGAGCCTGGAGATCGAGTCGTGGGGGGGGGGGGGCTGCTATGTATTGTCCTGATGATGACCACTACCGGCCGAGACATGTAGTTTTTTGACCTAGAATATAACATCTAATTAACAATAGTTGTGTTATTGACTTCATACCTACTGGTAATATAGGAACTGTATCTGAAATACTTGTTCGGAAATACATGAATACGGTCTCTGTATTTTAAGTTATTTAGTGTGAAAGAAGGCTTTATTTAAATCAATTCCCGATTGCCTGTTCTGCCATCCAAAGAAATTAAAATTTATTCATAAAGTGATTTATTCAGGCAAAAACATCAATATACACTCAATAACACATAGTTTGGCTACATGTTTCGGTTCTAGCGAACCATCTTCAGACCAATACTTAATGTAAGGACTTGGTGCATTTAGTGAGTGCGTACGTTATGGGATCCCATATTGTTTACAAACCAGTTTTTTTTAATTCGAAGTTTAAAATCTATTGACAATGTATTTTTTAAACAATTTAACTTCAACTACGTACATATATACACGAGTGTAATACAACCTCATTTGATCGTCCATTTGACATGAGTTCTAGATTAATTCGCAAAGTATATAAGTTGCCATAAATTTTATTATGGCAGTACCTATGCACTGATAGGAGTTCTTACGTGTGTTTTAAAATTACTTTCGTTCAGTAGATTTTAAACATGGAATTAAAAAAAAACTGGTTTGTAAACAATATGGGATCACATTATGTACGCACTCACTAAATGAATCATGTCCATACATTAAGTATTTGCCTGAAGATGGTTCGTTAGAACCAAAACATGTAGCCAAACTATGTGTTATTGACTGTATGTTGTGTTTGATTGAATGAGTCGCTTTATGAACACTGTATAACACAGCAGGATGGCTCCTATGAAAAAATTATTCATACCGATATTTTCTTTAGAATAATTCAAAACGCGTTTGATAATTATGTATAGAATTTTTTCTCCTATACCAACTTTAGCCCAAGAATAACATGAAATTGCGTAATAAATCTTATCTATACCATCAGCCTGCAACTCGCGGCCCGCCAGGTTGTATTATGCGGCCCGCGGCCACAGATATACTATATGTGTATATACTATAAATATTAAGCAAATATTTAGGCGGTTCAGGTATACCAATTACTATGTTATTTCCAGTTGCGACCCCCGAACCGGCCCTGAGTAAAGAATGTGCCTCTTTGCCATGAATAGATTGGAGACCCATGAACTATAGTGTTTAAAGTTTCAGTATTTCCGTAATAATTGCCTGTAGGTCTACAGCACTTCTTCAGTTGCAACAGTCTTAACTTTATGCCTATTTTGTAATAGTGTATGACTTCTGAATATGTATGTTTCCTTATTGCAGTATACATGACGTTAACCACAACAAAGGAAGACCGTTTGTATGTCTGTCTTTAGATAGGCCTCAAATCCAAATTACATACAGGATTTAGGTGGAGTGGGGACCGCAGTGGCACAGTGGTTAAGGAGCTGTGATATAAATCAGAAGGTCGCTGGTTCGATTCCAGATGGTGTCATTGTAATTTTTTATTGACATAATCCTTCCGATCACACTATGGTCCTGGGGTCGACTCAGCCTCTAACAGAAATGGGTACCAGGACTACTTCCTGGTGGTAAAGAGCGGCCGGTGCGTAAGGCTGACAACCTTACCACCATCCTGGGCTATTGTCACGCAATCTGGGAACCTTAACTTCCTGGAACCCTCAGGGGACCTCGGACCAGTAATGGGACTGATTTACCTTTTTTTTTATTTCGATGGAGCTGGATGTTAGTGGCCATTACCTTTTGGTCATATTTCGTTTTAGCTGTTAAACAGGTTCCCACGAAAGTACCTGAGTCCTTACGGAAATTTGCAGCAAGTTACCTGTTTCATAAAACCGTAACTGAAATCTGCGGAAATCCGTCCGTAGCTTAACTCTGTCGCTGAAAACCGCCGCTATGGGACACGACCAGCGGGCAGTTCCATCTTCTCTACACTCGACATTCATTTCCGCTAAGATCCATATTTTCATTACGCTAATGTCTCCTCAGACTTGTGACTGAACTTTGTCTAACCTACATTATAATTATTGTGTCCCTGTTTGAGCTACTTGCACCCTCCCACCCCCCTCGCCTCACGTAACATACTGTACTTTCTTATCCTGACAGTTGTATCTGACCTGCTCATGCCGCAGTTCGCTCTTACCAAGGGCATCCTACCGCCATGTACTTCGCCCTTGCTACAACCTGATATGTTCAGGTAGCGCTGCGCTGTCAGGCACTCTCAGCATATCTTCCCTCCAGTTTAAGACATCAAGCTCAGAGTTGCGGGAAAAATTAACGAAATTTTTGTGTTCTAATATTCATTGGTTTGGAAAACAGGATATTATTTTTGGGCGATAATAATAATAATAATAATAATAATCCCAAATATCTCCTGCATTTGTTGTTCTCGGAATTTATTCATGAACGTCATTGAAAAACATGAATTTATATAAATGGATATCACGTGTACGTATGAATTGTAAGTAGCGCCATAGACTGGCTCATACATTCGGTATCTGTTTCCGACAGGCATAGGGAATGTTTGTTGTTTCCATGCATGTCTGTTCCTTTGTATGTGCTATAAAGGAAACAGTCCAATACTTTAACACTCTTCATGTTTGCATCGTACATCAGTGATAATTAAACACTACATTATCCAACTAATGCACAATATATAATATATAGATACAATTAAAATTATAAAATATTTAAAAGTGTTCCAACATGTTTCGGATCACAGAGGATCCATCATCAGGGAGCCTTGTACAGTGCTTGGCTAAAAATTACAAGACTGATTCTATCGTGTCCGTTGACATGGACAAGGTCGGTGTTATGGCAGCA
>Ga0131853_10019238_pt1 | contig 12427 bp, 11 predicted proteins | sample TergutLab28metaG_FD_92764 | JGI IMG/M metagenome (GOLD analysis project Ga0131853, IMG submission 92764) | Labiotermes labralis P1 segment gut microbial communities from Petit-Saut dam, French Guiana - Lab288 P1 (version 2) (version 2) | ecosystem: Host-associated > Arthropoda: Insects >...
AATAATCCTCAGGCGTTCGATACTTAGCAAACAAATGAGGCGTTATCTTATTAACCCCCACATCCGTCGTTTGCGCTGATAACAAAACCGCAATCGTTAACTCGAATGCATTTGAGTGGGTCAACTCACAGTGAGCATTTGGATACAACTTTTGCATCACATCTATCATTTCTATCGCACGAACTTTCGAAACCATCTACTTCAACTCCTGCTTCGCTTTTTCGATCCAATTGTAATAAGCAGCTGGATTTTGAATTGGTTCCTCAGACATCTGCTCTTTACTTCCAACTTGCATGCGTCTAAAGTCAATTAAACGCCGCTTCGCCTCATCAACTGTATAAATATTTTTCCGCTTCCAGTCAAGTAGAATCTTATCCACATACTTTAACGAACGAATATCATGCATTTGCATCTCTCCAAGGGCAATCTCTATGAGACTTACATCAAAACCATCATCACTCATCCAATACTGAATCAATTCAACATCTTTAGGCGACAACACCCCAAAAAGATGTTCAATCTTTGCAGATAAAGATTCCAATTCCGAAACACGATTAAGGCTTGCCTCTTTCTTAAAAAGAGCTTCGATCTTCAAAAATAATGGTGCAAGCGAGTAATGTTCACTCCGTCGCCCTGCTTCATCTTCCTTACTTTCTACAAGTAAAAAACCATCATGAATCAGCCCGATAAAAATTTGCGAACAAACATGGGCATCAAGTGTCATTAGCTCAGTGATCTCTGCTAAAGACCAAGCTGATGGCCTTTCTTTAATCAAGCGTGCAAAAAGCACTAAAAATGTGTAACTAGCTTCATCAAGACCTAACTTCTTATAAGTAATTGCCAACACTTCTCCGAAATTTAATCCCCCCTGTTTCCACAATTGATACATTGACATTTGCATGCACCTCAACATCAATCCAATTCACCAAAATCTCTGTCAAATAACAAGCTTTTAAGGTGAATTAGATTTGAAAATTCATTTTAACTTCCCCATCTTGCGCATTAATAATGATAAAATAAATAAAATGATCCGCTTCGACTTGCACTTCAAAAATAGGTATTTCATTTAAGAGCCCTAATTGGATACGGATAATTTCTCCCCCAATAATTTGACTCTGAGCAATCCGGTGCGCCTCAGCTTCTGTGATCAACTGGGAAGCAAAGAAAAAATGTTGCACAGTATCCTCATAAATAAAATAATAAACATCATAACCATTTTCCACAACAACGTGAGCAACAATATAAGACTCTATCCCATTAAAGCGATGAATTTGTTTAACAACATCCACCTCTGGCAAAGACGCAACAGACAATCTATAAAGCTCTAAAGCATTCACCTCAGTTTCAGCATAGTTTAACAATGTCACCACAAAAGTAAGCACAATAATGCCAATAGATAGGAATCCTAATAAAACCCATTTAAGTTTCTTTAACATCAAAAATCCCTCTCTCTTTGATAAATGTCATTAATGTTTCGCTATTATTTTCGACTTCTCCAAATATAATCGCTTTTTCAATTTCAGTAAATAACTTGTTGACCCATGCGCCAGGTGCATTGCCAGATAGCCGAAGGACTTCCTCGGGTTGAATCCTAATCTCATTTCGACTTTCAATTGCTAAACTAAACGGGCTAAAAGTCTCATCTGCATGCCGAGTACAATCTGCACAATTTTCAAACTTTTTGATCATTCGAAGTGTTTCTGCACCAAAATAATATTGCGTTAACATATCACGCGCTTCACCAACATCGTCAAAATTTAAAAATACAGTGTCTATCTCGCGAATTAACTTTTTTTCACTTTTTTTGAGCGGAAATTTCGCAAAAGATTCATCCGAGCGCTTACAGCAAGCCTCCATTATGATAACCGCTAAAGTGAAATCATCAAGTCTTTCTAATTCAGAATCGCTCAAATGAGAAAAACTTTTAAAATACGGAATATGACTAAAGAGTTCATGATTGCGCATCATTTTAAGTGCTTTTAATCGATATTCTCCTTCTATGATGCCTTCAAATTCCTTACGTATGCGTTCAAGTGATAAACTAGCGAGCAATTGGTGACAGGCTTTCATTGCTTCAAGCGTCTTTTTTTCAATCTCAAAGCCTAATTTTGCAACAAATCGAATCCCGCGCAAAATACGCAAAGCATCTTCTTCAAATCGCTGCACTGGATTCCCGACAGCCCGAATGATTTTTGCTTCAAGATCAGCTTGTCCACAAAAAGGATCATGGATCGTGCCATCTAGTGCCTGAGCCATCGCATTGATGGTAAAATCACGACGTGATAAATCTGCAGATAAGGATTGTGTGAAAGTGACATGCTCTGGATGACGATTATCTAGGTAGTTGCCATCAAGACGAAAAGTCGTTACTTCGATATTGTTTTCATCCATCACAACGGTTACTGTCCCATGCTGCAAACCCGTTGCGATAGTTTTTTCGAATAGAGCCAAAACTTCATCTGGGGTTGCGGATGTCGTAATATCTGCATCATAAATTTCATGACCGAGCAAAGCATCACGCACCATCCCGCCAACAAAATAAGCCTCATATCCCGCTTCATTTAATTGCTGCAAAACTTTCCGACCTACCTCTTCTGTTGTCATCACCATCCCACGCCCTCCTTTTACTTACTCATTCACTTCATACTGCGTCAACGTTAGCATATCATAACCTTTCAAAACTTCACGACCTGGCAACCCAACCAATTCGATCAAAAAGGCACAACCAACAACCTCGCCGCCAAGACGCTCGATCAATTCAATCGTTGCCTTTAAAGTCCCACCTGTTGCAAGAAGATCATCTACAATCAGCACCTTTTGTCCTGGCTTGATCGAGTCGGCATGAATACATAAAGAATCTGTCCCGTACTCCAAATCATACTCCGCAGTGAGGGCAGCACGCGGCAGTTTCCCAGGCTTACGAACCGGTACAAAACCAACACTTAAATCAAGCGCTGCTGGAACACCAAATAAGAAGCCACGTGCTTCTGGCCCAACAACCACATCAACATTCAAATCTTTTGCATATTCAGTAATCTGACTAATTACATACTTAAATGCCGTTGGATCTTGCAACACTGGCGTAATATCCTTAAAACTAATCCCTGGCTTTGGAAAATCCATAATCTCTGCAATATAATTCTTTAAATTCACTTTATTCCTCTCCAATCATAAACTTCAAAATCTCAGCTGCTGTTTGTAATTCCAAAAACTCATGCACCGCAACCTTAGCTGCCCGACTCATATACGAAGCTGCAAATTTAAAATCAACTTTCTCGTTAGCTTCATTCAAACTCACAATCCCTGCCTCATCATAACCAAACAAGCCAACCTCAGTAAACACCCGCACAATAAACACAAGCATCGCCTTAGGTATACCACTCTTTTCAAAAAAAGCAACAATCTCAGGTATTAACTTAAACGGCGCATGCTCCTTTGCCATCTGATAAACAAACACAAATTGTCTCCGCTCGGGCATCGTCATCGTTTCAACACGCTTCAATACAACATTCCGTGCACCAGATGCCAGATAGGCTGCTCTTAACTGCTCTTTCGAATCAAAGGCATGATCCACGACGAAACCATCATCGACACCTGCGCCAAATTCGACATCAAGCTTTTGATTTCGCAAATCAAGCAACTGAACATCATCGCATTTAATGTCGATCACCCGTGCTTGTAACTTCTTATTCCCATTCCACTCATTCAATTCAATTTCACACAAAACATCGAATTTCGTCTCTGGCGTTAAATAAATAAGCGTCTTTGCGCCACCAAAGAAAATAGCATCTATCGAACTTTTCTCGGTGTACATCGTAAACTTTAAATGCTCATAAGTCGCACCAATTCGCTTCACATTTTTAACTTGAATGCTCGCTAACTTCACCACTGGTCTTTTATTCCCTTGACCAAAAGGCGCTAAATAGTTAACATCATCTAACCACTTCAAATCAAGCTCTTCTAGCGCCATCTGCAAATCAACGGCCTTTGTTTTAACAGCTATACTGCTCGCTAGTGCCCGATTTAAGCCCAGCTCAAATTCACTAACATCATCAGTCGCAAGTGATAAACCAGCAGCACTCGCATGGCCACCGTACTTGGCGAGCAACTGCTCATTTGCGACCAAAGCACTTAAAATATCTAACCCTTCAGGTGCGCGTGCCGATCCCTTAATCAACCCCTCATCACTATTGGTCAACACCACAACAGCTTTCCCGAACCTGTCAACAACCTTTGAAGCAACAATCCCCAACACGCCCTCATGCCAATCGGGATCATACAACACCACAGCTTTGAGCGCATCCAACGCCTTTGCTTCCACCAGTTTAATTGCAGCCTCAGTAATTTGGCTTGTGACCAGCTTCCGCTCGCTATTCATCGTCTCGATTTCTTGCGCGTAGGCCATCGCTGCTAATTCGTCATCTACCAACAACAAATCAACCACCATGCTCGCATCATCCATCCGCCCAGGTGCATTTAGCCTTGGACAAATCGAAAAGCTAACTGTCATTTCATCAACTTCATACTGATTAATATCAGCCACTTGAAGAAGAACCAAAATGCCAGGTAATGTCGTTTTTCGAAACGCAGCCAACCCCTTCTTAACAATACTCCGATTTTCGTCAACAAGATCGACAACATCACCGATCGTGCCAAACATCGCCAACATATAATCATCATCTTCTAGCTCACCATCTCGCAACGCCTCAGCAACTTTTAACGTCACCCCAGCTCCCGCTAAATAGTTAAACGGATAGTCATCATCATACTCAGGATGAATGATCGCAACAGCAACAGGAATTTCTTCTTTTGGTTGATGATGATCAATGATAATTAAATCAACACCGTGTTCTTTCAAAAGTTCAGCCTCAGCAATTCCAGATATCCCACAATCAACTGTGATCACTAGTTTATAACCTTCATCAATAGCTTGCATAAAAGCATCCACATTTGGGCCATAGCCTTCAAAAAAGCGATGTGGCAGATAGAAATTAGCATCTGCACCTAAATGTCGAAGTGCTCTAATCAGAATCGCTGTCGATGTGATTCCATCTGCATCATAATCACCATAAACAAGAATGGATTCATTATTTGCTATCGCTTGTTTAATCCGATTGATGGCGGTTTGCATCGCTTTAAACTTAAAAGGATCGTGCCAAACCTCCTGAGCAACTGCCCCAGCTTTTAACGTTTCAACACAGCCTAAACCACGCGCTAAAAAGAGTCGCTCAACCTCAGGATGCAACCCACTTGCGATCGACTCATAAGCTGTATTTTCTTTTTCATGCCAAACAAATTTTGATTTTAACAACAAAATCACCTAAAATTTTTGTAAATTCTCTGACCCTGTTACGCTTGACTTTAAACTTAACCTTTAGGACAAAGATAAAATGGTTACCTCAACCACTTTCAATGAGTTAATTATACTGTATTTTAGCGAATATTACAATGGCTAAGCGCACACAATTCATTCATTTCAAAATAAAATGAGCTAGATAATCCTAGCCCATCTATGAAATATTAAGTCGTTCTTCGAGTTCTGTTTCAAGTAATCCTAGCAAAAATGGCATGCTTTCAGTCACAACATCAAATTGGAAACATTCATAGCGACACTTTTGATAGTGAGTATCTTTGATATGAAAATCATAGCCTGTACAACCTTCCCAACATTTTTGTCCAACCATATTTTTGCAAACATGCGATTTGTCAATCTGGTCGATCATCGCCTCAGGCAATGCATTTAAAACATCCGGATACGCCTGCATATGATTAACATTAATACGTGCTTTAAGTCCCTTTTTGCGAAGATATAAGCTCATTACCCCTTTTCGCTTCTGCGTGTAGGCGAGAAGAAATGGATTTTGTTTCGAAGATGTAATTTTGACTTTACAATCCCTTTGTAACAGTGCCTCATGAAATTCAGCAATAAACTGCTTATCTTCGCCCCTTCCCCATTCTAAAAGTTCAAACTCCTCCAGAAAATCCTCAAATTCATATTTCTTTTTGCTCATTTTTAAACATCCTTTCTGACACATGTCTAATAATACCACACTAAACGTGACAACAGCATGTCCTATTTGCTTATCAAAATAGTAAAATTTTAGATTTTTCATCGAATCTTGGCAATTGATCTTTTAAATTTCAAATACCAAAATTTCAAACTTTATTCGTTTTCGCGTTCATTTGACCCAGCTAAAGTTCCCAATTTTTGCTCACGATAAATCAAAAAATCTTCTAAGAAAATCTTTAATATTCCTGCAACTGGAACACTGATAAACATACCAAGAACACCAAGATAAGCGCCGCCTATTAAAATAGCAGTTACAATGACTAATGGGTTCATTCCAAGAGAATCGCCCGTAATTTTTGGATTAATAAACTGCGCATCTAATTGTTGCAAAGCAAGCAGGGCGCCAAAAGTAATTAGTGCTTGCTGAGCGCCGCCTGTAAAGAAGGTGACTGCAACAACGATAAGTGTCGCAATAATTGAGCCGAAAAATGGAATCATATTAAAGATACCTAGTAAAATTCCAAAAGTCACAGCATATTCAACGCGCAGGATGGCGAGTAAAATGGTCGCGAGTGTTCCTAGGATAACTGCATCTAATGATTGTGCTGCAATAAATTTATAAAACACTTCGTTAGACTTGTGAATATACTTCTTGATAAAATCGACTGCTTTTGGTTTCAAAATCGCAAGTGAAATACGATTAACAAGTGCTAAAACTGATATTTTATAAATCGATAAGTAAAGCGCGATAATCAATCCCATGCCAAAGTTAATAATACCTGTTGTTACATTAATAACATTCGTAAAAACGGTCAACAAGCTATTTGTAATCAAACCAAGAATATCAAGCTCCCCATCGCCGAGTGGAATGGCATTTAACAATTCTGTTGAGGTGATCTCATCCCCATCAGGCAGAAAGGAATACAGGAAATGATTGGCTTCAATGCTGTTAACCCATGTCATCGCATCCGCATAGTAAATATCTAAATTGCCAATTAAATCCCGAATATTATTAGTAATAATTGGCGAAATGTAAATAATAACAACTGTCACCGCCAAAAGTAGAAGCAAAAAGATCGAAATAACCGCTAAAATATGCGCTTTCTTCTTCACAAATTGAGCATTACTTTTTTCGTAAAAAATCGTAAGCTTGACAATTGGTCGTGATAACAAATAAGCAATCGCAGCCCCAATGACAAATGGTGTAATGATTCTAAAAAATTCACGCACGACTCTGGTGAAAACATGCATATTAACAACGACATTATAACCAATGATCGCGAGCAAAAGCAAAAGTAATCCTTTTTTATAAATTGAAAAATTTTTCCATTTCTGTTCCATTTCAACCACCCTCTAAATGCCTTATTTGTAAAACGCAACTCTTAAAGTCTCTAAATAGAGCTGCAAAGCTTTTAAAAATTCATCATAATCTTGCTCATGAATCGTCACCTTCCATTCATTGTAAAAACCTTCAATACCCCACAAAATCAATTTAACAGCATGCATCGAATTAACATCCGTACGAAATAAGTTAGGATCATAATGGTCATAAAAGGCTGAAAATTGTGTCCGCTGCTTATTTACATATAATGTTAAAAGCTCGATATCTGGAAAATCATGCTGATGCAGACCAACGCTGGTTAAAAAATGATAAATATGTGGAAAACGGATTGTAATATGATGCATAAGTGCTGCTTCTTTCCACAAACTATCTAGAAGATCACCATTTCTTAAATCCAATACATTGTAAAAGTCTTCTTCTAAAATGGCTAATGTATGCTCAATTAAGAAAAGATAAAACTGTTCCTTCGTTCCAAAGTAATGAAACAATGAGCCTTTAGACACACATGCAAGTTGCGCAATTGCATCAGTTGACGCTTTCTTGTAGCCATACCTAAACTCTTGCATTGCAGCGTTTAAAATTCGATCTTGCTTTTCCTGTTCTAATCTCATAAACTTATCAATTTTCATCGGTTATCATATCCTCGATTATAGCATTGACTATTTCGGTCAATTTTATGATAACATTTTTGACCGAAATAGTCAATGCTATAATTACCAAATTCCATATTGCCACAATTTAATGGTAATATTGACTAAATTAGGCTATACTGCTATAATAAAATCTGTATAAAAATGATGAACTTTACTATCAATAAATCGGAGTTGAGAATATATGTCAAAAAAAATCGCCATCGTTTCAGATTCCACAGGATGTCTGTCAGATGCAATGCTAGAAGAAAATAATATTTTTACAAACTACTTAATGATCGTCTTTGGAATGGACTCTTATCAAGAATTCAAAGAATTGTCACCTGAAAAATTCATCGAACGCTCAAATGCTCAAAAAGAATTACCAACAACATCACAAGCACCTATCGGTGTAACAGTCGAACTTTATGAAAGCATCTTTGCCCAAGGATATGACGAAATTATCCATATCACTGTTTCGAGTACATTTAGTGGCTCTTATCAATCGGCAGTAAGTGCGGCAAATATGGTTGATTCAAATAAAATCCATGTCTTTGATTCAAAATCAGTTGTCTATCCACAAGGCGCACTTGCTGTTGAAGCTGCAAGATTTGTTGCAGCTGGGAAAAATGTGGCTGAAATTTTAGTAGAATTAGAAAGACTACGAGAAAATCTTCACCTTTCTGTTGCAGTTTATGATTTAACAAATTTAAAGAAAGGTGGACGAATCTCAAGCATTCAAGCCTCTTTAGGCAGCATGCTCCAATTAAAGCCAATCCTTACTGTCACCAGCGAGGGAGCCGTTGAAGCGGCAGGGAAAGTGCGTACTTTTAAAAAAGCAATTCAGCATTTAATCGATGTTGCCAAAAATGCTAATCTTGATGAAAATTGTGAAATTGGTATTTTACATTCAGGAAACTTAGAAGCAATGCAGCTGCTTAAATCTGAATTACAAGCACTTTATCCAAATGTAACCATGCATGAACTACCACTTTCACTCGTTATTGCTGTCCATGCTGGCGCTGGTTCAGTCGCTGTAACTTGGATAAAAAAGTAAATTGTTTAAAGAGCTGATTCACAAATGGGGATTCAGCTTTTATTATTTTGTGAGAGAAAACAGATCTTGTGAAAGGAGCAATTTGTATGGATAAATTATTGAAATTCGAAGAAAGTTTAAAAAAAGCGATACTCGAAAAAGGTGATGAGCAAGCACTAGAAAGCTATGTCAAATTGAAATCAATAAATAAACTACAGCTTTGGTACGATTATTTAAAAATTTTTGCATTTTGCCAAGCATTAGAAATCACGAATTTATATGATATTGGATGCGGAAATTTACATCAAGCATTACTATTGAGCAGCTTTTCAAACATTTCTTATACAGGTATTGATAGTGAGCATGATTTCAGAAACTTGACTGCATTATTTTCAGAGTTTAGTAGTCACATTAAGTTCCAACAGGCCGAGTACCCATTTGAAATAACGCCACCAAGTAATAATATTGCCATATCCCAGTATGCACTTGGTGCGCTTACTCAAATGCAAAAAAGTGATGATTCAATCAAAAATACAGCTAGGGCACTTTCAAAAGATTTTGAACGAATTTTAATCACAATTAATCCTGAATGCTTCAGCATTTGGGAAGCAGAATTAGCAGATTTTAATTTGCATATACTCGGATATGATGCATTAGATGGGAAATTAGATGGCAGTATACCGACTGTTTTTGCTACAAAATTTCCTGAAGAAATCAATCAATTAATACAAAATCAGTATAACTATTACAACAACGAATATATCATTGATTTTATCGTCCTATGAGCCACAACAAAACCCTCGAAGATGCACCATTTTGATCGTGCAATAACTTCGAGGGTTTTTCTTTTATTCTTGATGACTTACTTCATATAACTCTCTAACCAAATTACAAACACCATAATTGTCCAAATCTTGCGACTATAATCTTTCCCACGACGATGCTCCGTGAGCAGCGCCAACGCCACGTCTTGATTCACAAACTCCGTCGCAACTTCACTCATCAAAATCGCCCGAATCTCTTCATACAACTCCGTTCTCATCCAATGTGCAAGCGGCACTGGGAAACCACGCTTTTTCATCTGCTTCATATGCGCTGGCAAATAATCATCAAACGCCTCGCGCAAAATCGCCTTCGCTGTTGCGCCATTAATCTTCTCTTCTTTCGAAAGCCCTGTCGCAATCTCGTAAACAGATTCGTCTAGAAACGGAACGCGTACTTCCAAAGAATGCGCCATCGATAAGCGATCAACTTTAAGAAAAATATCCCCTTTCATCCAAGTATGAATATCAAGCGTCTGCATCTGCTCAAGTGGGGCTAAATGTTCAATCTGATCATATAACTCATCCGTTACAGAGCGCCATGAACTACCCTTAAACTTCAATAGCTCCGCCTTCTCTTCCTCCCTAAAAATAAACGCATTTCCAGCATAACGCTCGCGAAGTGGTGTGCTTCCCCGCTCTAAAAAGCTCTTCCCTTTCATCCCAGTAGGCATTGCTTTCGAAACAGACAACAAGCCCTTCTTTAACCCCGCTGGCACTTTCGTGAACAACTTCAGCCCATCGACTTCCTTATAAATCGGATAACCACCAAACAACTCATCAGCACCCTCACCTGAAAGACAAGATTTAACCTCGCGCCTCGCAAATTCCGCTAACAAATAAAACATAATTGCTGAAGGATCGGCTTGTGGCGAATCCATATGATACACAGACTTTCTTACCGCATCCATATACTCACGAGCTGATACTTTTCGCGTTCGCAAATCAATCCCAAGTGCATCAGCCGAAGCTTGCGCATCACTAATCTCACTGTGCGATTCCAAATCGTAACCGACCGTAAAAGCTTTAATATTAGGATTAAATGTCTTTGCAACACTCGCAACAATCGTTGAATCGATACCACCAGAAAGAAATGTTCCAATCTCAACCTCTGCTGCAAGATGGGTGCGCACCGCTTCGATGATAACATCTCGCACCTGATGAGCAGGCGTCTTCGAAACAACCGATCCTGTCATAACTTTAAATGGTTGGTAACGTTCGATTTTCAAACCTGACTCTAAGTCATATGTCAGTAATGCCCCAGCTGTAACGTGGCGAATCCCTTTAATGACAGTCGCATCTTCTGGTGCATACTGGAAAGTAAAATATTGTGACAACGCATCTTCATTTAAAGCATCGCGTGTATAGCCATCACTTGGCTTAAATGCTTTCAATTCTGATGACAAATAAAGTGTCTCTTTGTCGAGTTTATAATACAAAGGCTTAATTCCGAATGAATCACGTGCAGCAACAAGACGCTTATTAGCATGATCATACAAAGCAATCGCAAACATACCACGAAATTTGGCGACAAAATCATCTCCATACTTGCGATACAATTCGATGATGACCTCGATTTCAGAACTTGTGTCGAAAGTGACACCTGCACTTAGTAGCTCTTCCCTTAAATCGTTATGATTATAAATTTCACCATTAAAAAGACATGTGTACTGTCCATCTGTTGTCGTAAAAGGTTGTGAGCCTTGCTCGATATCCACCAAGCTTAGCCTTTTAAAGCCAAAAGCGACATCCTCGTTAAAATAAAAACCCTCTTCATCTGGACCGCGATGGCTGATCAGCCCAACCCCTTTCTTGATAAACGCTTGTTCAATTTCTGTTACTTTCCCGTTCATTAGGGCGACGAATCCACACATGTTAAATCTATCCTCTCTGCTTCTCTTTATTTTGGCAGCTATGAACTGCTCTTTTGAAAACGATCCTGAAATTGCTATTTTTATCAGGGTATTGCCAACAACCTATCTCTTTGCTAGGTTAGTTTCACTTCATTTTTCGCAAGATCGCCTTTCGCGCCATTTCACAATCATCAAAATCAAGCACTTTTTCGCCGATAATTTGATAATTTTCATGCCCTTTCCCAGCGATTAACACCACATCACCAGCTTGAGCTTCATTAATGGCATGCACGATCGCTTCTTTCCGATCAACAATTATCTTATAATTGTTTGCACTTATCTTACAGTCATGCGCTGCCCCACTCGTTTTCACTCCAGCTTCCATATCTTGCAAAATCGCAACCGGATCCTCCGTTCGAGGGTTATCAGACGTGAAAATAGGATAATCTGACAATTGATTCGCAATTTGGGCCATAATTGGGCGCTTAGATTTATCGCGATCACCACCACAACCTGCAATACAGTAAATTTTACCTTCTGTGAAGCCTTGAATCGTTTTCAAAACATTCTCTAAACTATCAGGTGTATGCGCATAGTCAACGATCACATTAAAATCTTGTCCAGCATCAACCAATTCGAATCTGCCCGGAACACCCGTTAAACTTTGGATCGCTTCAATAATAAAATCCAGTTCAATTCCTGATGCTAAGGTAGCACCAATCGTTGCCAAGATATT
>Ga0131853_10019239_pt1 | contig 12427 bp, 6 predicted proteins | sample TergutLab28metaG_FD_92764 | JGI IMG/M metagenome (GOLD analysis project Ga0131853, IMG submission 92764) | Labiotermes labralis P1 segment gut microbial communities from Petit-Saut dam, French Guiana - Lab288 P1 (version 2) (version 2) | ecosystem: Host-associated > Arthropoda: Insects >...
ATTATTATTATTATTATTATTATTATTATTATTATTATTATTATTATAGCTTGCTTTCACAGCTGTTCACTTCTTTGCTATTACTGTACTATGGGCACTACTTCTCTGCCTTCAGCGTAATTTATATTATTCATAAACAGCAGTTTTTTCAATGTCTGATTAATCATCAGAGCAAACACAACTTTTAGAACACTATATATTCAAGTGTCATATGCTAAATGTTTTGGCCGTTTTGGCCTTCATCAGGTAGACGGGGATCGAATCCCGGCGGGAGCAAGATTTTCCGCACCCATCCAGATTGGCCCTGGGGCCTAACCAGCCTTGTATACAATAGGTACCGGGTCCCTCCCTGGGATAGAGTGGCCAGGTCGTGGCGTTGACCACCCACCCCCATCTAGCGCCAAGGTTAAGGAAAGAGTAGAGGTATACCTCTCCTTCCCCTATGAGACTTCATGGCCTGTTCTAGGGTGAACTTTAACTTTACCTTTACCTTGTATGTAAAAATCATAATTATTGTACGTATAACGTGACAGACTGCTTGTGCCATGCAATCTGTTATATTATACACAAAATAACTGTGAGTATTTTTAATAACAATATTCCTTCATAATTCCTTAATATGATTATCTAAACAATAATAATCTAATTTTAAAACAAGAAAAACAGAATAATGTAAACTCATCATATGAGTTTTAAATTGAGCTGAATACTTAACACACAGTTAAAATCCACACTATTTCTCAAATACATTATTTTTGACAATCTAAATGTCTTGCTCTTTTCAAACGATCTTTACATACAGCTACTTGGGAAGAAGATGAACATATAGATCGCTGTGTAAAACAAAACAAGCAACAGAGTTAATTAACCTCCATCATCAGCACAGGGTGTTCCAAAGCAAGAAATGCTGTATACATATGTCTAATGCAATTCTATAAGTGGAAATTTGTGCCATACATTATAAAAAAACGCCTAGTGTATTAATAAGCAAGACTGTGACAAACATCGCCAATTATGTGAACCACTTCCACTATATGCCCCATGAATAGAAACAAAGAAGATAATGAAATTTCTTTCATATAAAAGATCAACAATAACTATATTTTAATTTTTAACCAATTTTTACCACTGTCAAATATTTTTATTATTCCCTTATAAGAAAGAATAATCCAAATTTTATGTATGTCAGTGTATTAACTGTGAAGGGGAAGCCTCCACGAATGTTTGAAAATCTACCTGACGATGGCCAAAATGGCCGAAACATGTAGTAGAATACAACTGAATGTAGAGCATTCTGAGTTGTGTTTGCTCTGACAATAAACAGAGACATTTCAAAAACACAACGGGATGATGATAGCAAAAAATCAGTAAGTTGTTCATCCATTGGTTCATCATTTTTGGTATGAATCATATAATATCATAAGAAATCCGCTACAGTTATTTATTTATGTTCCATACATCAGTGCTGTCAGTAGCTCACATGATACAGTGTTGAACGGTACGATCGATACTAAATTGGAAAATGGAAAGAGGCAGTAATGGCATAATTTGAGAACTGAAACTTAAGTTTAGGTCGTGTTATGAAAAAAAATTCCATTTGAATAATTTTTATGTCTTTTTCTAAAAAAAAGGCAAAGCTCTGTGTGTACACAACATGCAGGCAGATAGGGGAGTAGAAATATAGCTTCATTCATTCTTAACATCAGCATTAGATGGACATGAGTGGTCAGCTGCACGTCTGACAACTTTGCCTGCAGGAAAGGGCTCCCAATACTCACTGAATAGCAGGCTGAGAGGGCCACAGAGATGATTTCAACACTGTGGGGGAAAAAAAAAACACTTGCCCCTGCCAGAGTTTGAACCCAGGATCATCCAGCACATAGCCTGTTGACTATACTGATTATGCTACCCTGACTCCTGTTTTTTTTTTCCTTGTTTTATGAAGTTCTTAAATTTTAAACCATTTTTGGTCAATTCAAGGAATCGTACGATATTATTGCTGATTTTGTTCTCCAGTATGGATGTGCTGGAACTGATCTGCACTGACTTGGTGTAGCCAGTACCTAAAAATTTGAAACAGATAAGAAACTGATCTTGAAGGAAGACTGGAATTGTTACAATAAACAGTTGATAAGACACTTTTCCATTCTGAAAAGCAGGCCAATTAAAATTTGGTAACTGCAAACTGAAAATTATCACTTGTCAATTAATATTTTTGAAGCACATCTGTGATTACAAGTACTTAAATATTAATATTAAACTGATGGACTGATGGCAGATATTTATTTTAAACTTCAGTTGAAAATTTAAACATTGTAAATAGGGTGATTTTCTTTGATATTAACCTTAATCCAATGCCATATCCTTTAAGGAATGCAAGTTTATCAGTGATAATATACAATCATTAAATTTAAGAAGGTCAGCAATTCTGACTAGAGGCTTTTCCACCGCCTTCAGTTGTACAAGTAATAGATGGAATGTCTTAATATATAATAATTATAGTAATAATAATAATAATAATACACATTTGCAGACATAATCTGACAATAAAGGAGCTCATGATTACATAAGAGCAATAAAGAAGAAGACACAGACCCATGAATTGGTATTACCCTCGTGTAAAAGATCACATATGATGGAATCATTATTGTCAACCACTATAATATAAAAAATTAAAATTTATTTTCTTAAAATATCACATTAAAAAGATAGTTTTAAAATTCAATAAAATATCACAACAAACATTGGCAACATTCAAATAGTCACACATTTCCAAATGTCCCTGAGACATGTATCTGCCTCAGGTGACAGTAGTGCCTGTTTAGAAGTACTGAAATTCCTGCACACTTGCTGATTTCACTTATTCACGATTTCCCATTTGTATCCAGTTTTATCACTTACAGTATTCAGTTTGTTGGAATCAGAGTTTTTCTGATTTGTACATGTATGGAAAATGATTCATAACTTCTGCACCAAGAGATATGTGCTAGCTGGGGTCAGGGCTATAATGGCATCTGAAAACATAATATGACTTTTTGATTATCAACATTTTGTGTCTCTGTATGACACTTTCTTATACTACCTGTCCAATTTATTCTCAAACAAGTTATTACATACTGTACCTTCTGTACTTGCAGTATCAACAGCAGTTGCTGTCTCACTAACCCCCATAACCCCTGGGGTACTCCGGTTGCCAACTGTAATTCTTTTGATAAGATAAATTCGATATGTTAGCAAGCGACTGCTGTATAGAGTAAAAAAAAAAAATTCTCCGCATTTTGATCCAAGCGTGGTTTCCACTTACAAGACATGCGAAAACATGTCATCACAAACTAACATTGGTACAAAACATGAGCTGTGATTGGATCAATGTGCTGGACTTCCAAAATTATAGTGATGATTGCTGTGTTATTCATTCTAAAGTATTTTGATAAGGGTCTATTATACTTAACATTACTGGATTTCTGGACTTTGTACTTCATTTGGTATTCTAAATATAAATTGACATTTTTTTAAACTCTCTGTCTGTCCTCGGGTGAAAAAGTAGGGAACTACCCATTCAGCTGGCTTCATCGGAAAGAGTTTAGCTCATTCAGTGGGCCACTGGTCTTTTAACACATTGCTGTCGGGCTGGTCTTTTAATTAAATATCCCCTGGTGACCGGACGTTTTAAACGCTTTTAATATTCATTCCCATAACATTTTGCAGGCTTATCATTCTAAAATAAGGTTCAAGAGCGGTCTGTCTTCTTGTAACTTGAGATCCAAACATCCTGCATGTAGCTGACGATGACCTTGAACCAATCAGACCAATCAGACCAGCTCGAAAACGCACGTGTTGGACGTCGTGTAAGAAAACACAGAAATGCGGGGCCCATCAACAACACATGGGTGAGCAATCACGCATTTCTGCGTGAGCCGACGGCAATGTGTTAATAGACACAGCTTAGCAGGTACCACCATCACCTATCATCTCAAGATGGAAACAGATCTAGTTTCTGAAATACTGTCATGCATTCTGAATATTAGATGATGGAGAAAGTCCAGGAACCCAGAAATCCTAAGCCAGCTGTACTTCACCATACACATTCTCAGTTGTCTATAAGAGGGCTGTCCAACTTCTTCTTCCATTGAAGGGCCAACTGTACAGTTAAATATCAGTTAACTTATTGTAAAGTGATACAGTGTCATAACTCTTTAGTGACATGAGATACTAAAAATGAAAATTAATGTTCTCAAGAGTATGGCTAAGAAGAGATATTTATTTATACAAAAATTATTTATGTAATAAAAACAACAGCATATGTGTTTTAAATTGTTTGCAAATGTATTCCAATTATTGCAATTTAAAACTACTATGTACCATTAAATTATATGTATTATAATTATTAATTTGGGTTAAAGCTTAAAATAAACAAATGCTAACTTTAAAACTGCATTAACACGTACAGTTAACTAAGCTACATCTTGTAATTAATTTTACAGGCCATGTAATTTTCTCATGGCCACTAGTTGGACATCCCTGAACTAAAACACTTTATTGTACCTACCCTCAGGGCCTTTGTAATTATGTACAGAGATATGTTGTCACAAAGAGTAATATTCTTGATAGTGTTATGCGTATTGCTGCGTTACCAAGTCTGCTTATTGTTACTTCATAATTCGAAACTAATCTAGTGCCTTAATTTCACTCAGTTTTCTGCTTGTCACAATTTAAATATTCATTAACATTTACTGTGGGAGCTGTCCATAAATCACAGACAGTTACAGTAAAATGAAAACAACATATTCTGTAAGTCCAAAGTTTAGTGATGATAGTGTGTTGTTGAGGACACACATACATTTGACTTCTAATGTTGTCCTAGTTTTTTTTTTTTGGGTAAAAACACAACATTTTGCCAGTTGGCTCTTCTTCTGTCATCAGGATCAATACAACATTTACAAAACCTGTTGTCTCTGACCAAGGGTAAAGATTAGCCTCATAGAGTGGGTCCAACAGATTATGTATCACATTTTATGCACAACATTTACGTCTTCCTGAATGTGATCTCGTATCATTCAGTGAGTGGCTCCCAAAGTTTTGAAGGCACCATGATCCTCCAGAACATGTGGAACTACTCAGCATCACATCTAAGAGGACTTTATCCTTCAGCAGTGCCACTGTAAACACCTGAAATCTCATAAAACTTTTGTATTCTACCTGATGCCAGAAGCACAGGCAACTTCCATAACATTCTATGATTTTTATAAAAGCGACATAACAAAGAAGTACAACATATGTATATATATCATCTGAATTCAATGTAATCTGTCTCGTATTGCTTTTCACAAATAGTCAGGAGTTCAAGCATCAGTTGAAAAGTCCAGAGAATGAAGAACAAGTAATATATATGGGAATTATTAAAACGCACTTTTATGATTAGCATACCTCAGAACTACATGTACTGTTACTGAGAATGGCTTCAGACACTCCAAATAAATTCTTACGGAAAAGTTCTGGAAATAGGTAGAAGACACCTTACCCACGTGTAAACAGACTTCAAACCATGCCCATGTATAACTTCACCTCCCAGTGGCACAGTAACCAGCCAAGCAAGCCGTTCATGCATTTTATTGCTTAAAGTAATATTCTTTGTGCTATATTCAGGGATCCATCAATTGACAAATAATCTTTAACTTAATAACTATTAGGCCAAATGGTTGTATGTGAATGCAATAATATAAATTTCAATTAGGACTTTATAGATTAAAAAGGTTTAATAAAATAAGGTTCACTTATTTATTTATTTATTTATTTATTTACTTCTCATGCTGAAAGTGAACTGTGTTATTGTAACTTATGGACGGCTCCTTGTATGTAATATTCTAAATATATGTCTAGAGAGATGAAACATGTAGGCTTCACTGCATAAAATTTACCTTTTCTCTAGTCATATACAATGAAATACTTCTGCCTTCAGAAGACTCAATTATCTTTCAACATGTATTTACAATTTAATTTACCTTAAGACTAGTTACATAATGTTTACTGCAGGGTATTCTGGCAGGCTGAAATTTATCTTCTAGAATGTGCACTAGGTGTCGTCTTCATCTACGTCACCAGTAGGGCAACAGAGTCCTTCACTTCCATCTTCATGAATGCAAAACAGTGTTCTTTCAGCTGTAGTCACTTGGTGTGGAACAATGCCATGAAATTCCCTCAAGTCCTCACTTGGAAACCATGCCTTGTCATTATCTTCAATTATGAGGACCCCAAATGCTCTATAACAGAAATAAGTACAACAGAAGTACATTATAAAGTGCCAACCTAAGACGAAGAGTGAAACACCAAACAGTAGACACTACTGAGGGCTGTAATTAAAGGAAAAGTAAAGGCACTGTTTCGATTGTAATCTTATGGTTTGACAACATAGATTCTCATGAACGGTTACTGACGTTTCAAAAACATCTGGTGCTTGCATGTTTAGGTGACTTTTACACCGAAAATGAAGGCTGTGAACGCTGGGTAACATGATTTAAAACAAAGACAACAGTAGCAATTTTGAGAATGAAATTCTTGAAATGGTGGACACGAAGCTTACTGCCTTCTGGGAAGTGATGCCGTGCAGTTTGGTATACAGGTACAACATTCTTCTGAAACACTGGCACCTGTCTACCAAACTATGAGTCCATGGTGTCACACCCAACCAGATGAACACACATTTTAACTGCCAAGAAAACTTCTGATCTCACAAGGACAAACTAGGAAGGAAGGAAGGATTGTTAAGGCTTCTGCAAAACATATGGGATTAATTCCCTCAAGATTTGTGGCTGCGGTACAAACGTTACAGTACATCACCAGTCACGCCTGAAATCATAGGAGTTTCTAGCCTGTGACACACGTTTCCATCGAGACAACTGTCATAAATATTATATTTGTAGTAGCTGACAATTTAACAAATTTACAAAAGTCAAAAACCCTTTATGTAGGCATTAATTAGCCTACTGCTGTATACAGTATAATGTGGCCATTTAAATTTTCACTATGGCTTTCTTCACCTGCCATTCCTTTGGAAATCAAAGAAACGATATGAAAAGGAATGCTAAATTTACATTAAAAAAGCTTGCAATAAGCCAGATAAATGTTAGAAAGTCTATCTCCCTGACATCTGTGTGAATGACAAAAAAGATGCCAAAGATAACAGGAAACTTATAGGTGAGACATATTATTGCCAGTATTGGACAGCATAATCTCACTCAATATTTGTTCATAATGGTTTACACAGCATGGGTGTGCTCTTTTTTTTTATGCACACAGTTTCTTTCACAGATATCACAACAACACATTATGGTGCCACATTAAGTGGCATGTACATTTTGACATTCAGAGGACCGTGCAACATGATATATTCTTATAATAAAACCAATGAGATGTATTATTTCACAAATTTATTTTGGTATAGAACTCTACATGTTTCAGACAGGTTTACTGTCCATCATCAGGAGTCTAGTACTGTATACACAGCAATAGGTATTTGTCATACAGGTTATGCTGACTGTCTGCTAGCGTGATCAGGATGGAACCTGTCCGACACACATAGAGTTCTATACCACAATAAATTTGTGAATTAGTGCATCTCGTTGGTTTTATTATAAGAATATGGCATGTATATGTCTGTGAAACTTGCTACTTTATGAGAATACACAGAATTATTATGCTGTAAGAAGTGACGTTGAACACAGAGTTATAATGTTTATTTGTACATTAAGTTCCATAAACAGATATGAGACCTCATCTTCACATAAAGGGCAATAATTCATTACATAAATTATTTTAAAAAATATGAATTGTTATAAATGATTAACCTTAATGTGAAAATGAGATCTCATTTTGTATACATATATATATATATATATATAACTTTTTTTAAGTTGCAATTAACCTCCCAAGTATATGGTATCTTTCATTACGCCAAGGTGGCCAGGCTGAAAAAAGCATGTTGTAATACATATTATATACTGATAATAAAAGGTGTGACTGACGGTTTATTCTAATATAATTTACAGAGTTATGAAGAACTAAAAATTTCATAATGCATGTGCATGAACTAACAGTCTATAAAAGTTAAAGTGCCTACTTCTGATCACATACAAACAGCATGCCGTTTGCATGAACTCCTGAGACAGTAAGATTACCTGCATATTGCAACCACTGGAATCCAGAGTACAGATATAAGAATCAGGAACGCTATCAAGATGAGAGCCCACACAGGCCATTCATGTCGCTCGGTGATGCCTTTACTGGCCACCCAAGCTGAGTAACCACTGCCATCTACAATTATTTCGACAAAACTTGCCACTAGGATGGAGATCATGGCTAGAGGGGACAGATACTTCCAGCAGACAAGCCAGTAGAGACCAGGACGTCGCCCCGTCATCAGTTCAATGTCGTCAGCAAATCTGACACAAAGCTTTTATTAAACCATATTGTAACTCAAGATTATGTCCTTGTGGGAAGTTGAGTCATGCAGTCTGTTAGACACATACCAAAATTTTGCAGGAGCAGGTTGATTTTATCTTCACGGTAGCAGAGATGATATCTAAATCTAAAGGTGGAGGCAACTGGCTCCTCTGAAGTGTCAGTATCATTCTAACAGACTATATGACACCACATTCCAGTAAAAACTCACTGCTGTAAGAACCTTAGAACTCCTATATTGCAATAGATTTCTGTGATGTGTAACAAAATGGCATACAGACAAATTAAATGTCCTGTCCGAAGTCTCTAAAATTCTAAAATGCATTGTCAGAACAGCATCTGAACTGCCTCATTTGACAGTTTCAGTGTAAACCAAATTAAAACACATATTTATTTTAAATGCCAGTACTATGCCAATACATTTATCCAGTCCACCTGGCTAAGCAATGAATCTTGTCAGTAATAATAACATTTGTGTTATCCCAACATCCATACATACATAAGAAAACTATATCATTTGGTAATGTCTACAGATGGATGTCGATGCATGTGGGATTTGTGGAAGACGGAGAAGAACAAGGGCACATTTTTCTCCAAGTGATTCAGTTTTTCCCTGAAAGTTTCATTTCAAAGATGTTCTATATTCATTGACATGCCAGTGACTTTATGTCATCTCTGCAATGGATGTCACTGTTAAACAGCGTATAAAATATTAGAGTTACATATATGTAATTAGTGGTAATTTCATTTGTCACTGCCATTAATCCGGGGCATGTGGTGGCACAGTTGGTTGAGACACCACACTACAAGCCATAATGTCGCGGATTTGATTCCCGATGGTATCACTGGAATTTTTCCTTGACATAATCCTTCCGGCCACACTATGGCCCTGGGGTTGACTCAGCCTCTAACAGAAAGGAGTACCAGAAGTATTTCCTGGGGGTAAAGGCAGCCAGTGCGTATGGCTGACAACTGTACCACCTTCATGTGCCAATTGTCTCAAAATCTGGGAGCCTCAAACTCCTGGGACCCTCAGGGCCTGTCCAGGCCTGCAGTGGGATTGCTTTTTCTGCCATTAATCCAGTGTCTTTTAACAGTAAGTCTGACTTGTAAACACAAAGACTAAATGTCCCAGTTCCTAAATAATCTCCTTCAGGAAGCCTTTGAGACATCTATGTGCTCATTTAAATATGACTGTAATACCATGTAACATATCACTAAAATAAAAATATGTTACCAATTTTCATGCACCTTAACCTCTGGACAATATCTGACATTCGTTGTACTTCAGTAACAGCATTCAGTATAGCATTCAAACATACTGTGCACAGGCTGTGTGTGTTTTCAGAAAACTCAACATAATCTGTTAGCTGCCATATACTCGTAAAATTATTAAAGCAAGTGACAGGAGACATTTGAGAGATTAGGCATTAAAAACTGAAGAGACCATTAGATGCAAAAGTATACCTACAGTTACTAAACATATACCATGTGACTTACGTAGTATAACTTACCGTTTTATTCCGTATACATATGATACTCCTATGACCTCAAAAAACGCAATGATAAGAAGCGGGAAGTTACCACTGAAGTTGTCAAATAAGATGAAAACATAATTCCCAGCTCCATGTGCAAAGGCCATTGAGATAGTGCAGCAAACGAGGCATAAGACTCCTGTAATGAGAACAAAATCCTGGATGGGTTGGTACAGTGATAACGCTCTGAACTTGTATCTGGGAGAGGTCTGACTTGAAACCCCAATTCCTTAGGCAAAATGCACAGTAGGTCTTGATTACAGGTCTTCAAGATCCTTTCCAATTCATCATCTACAAATCATCCTACCATTTGGTGCTACAGAGCCTGAGATACTGAGAGCTTTGTAAAATAATTAGGTACAAACTCAGGGGCAGTCTAAACAAAACTTTTATTTTATTTAAAAATGTTAAGTCATGTGTTTCGATTCTATACATTGATCATCATCAGACTTGGTACCAATAATGCATGTTAAAGGTACAAATTGCAGGTTACGAACACGTGGGGTAGATGAAACATCAAATAATAAATGTAAAGAAATACCCAGTCAACAAGGATTACTTTAGTTCAAAACAGGAAGACACACTGAATGAGATACCTGAACAATTTTATGAGTATATAGTATAAAAAGTGGAATCAGAACGTCAGATACAATAATCCACCACTACAAATTCCACACACCTCATACAGGCTGATATTTAACAGAAGAGCAACGTGCAACCAGAACTAAAACTCACTACAGCGGGGTTAGAACAGTTTTAACAGATAATAATAATAAAAACAATAATAGCTGCTATGATAATATTTTTTAACAATAAACCTCAGAATCTAAAAACTGTAAATTATGGGAGTTATAATTTCAGCAAGTACTATAATAGGCACCTTTACACGTTTACGTAAACATTTTTCTACGAAGCCTGATGATGGTCTGTGTACAGGATCAAGACATGTACCGTAACAGTTTGAAAGAAAATAATATTTGTGTTTAGACTGACCCTCAGTTTGTACTCAATGTTAGTAAGAGCACAACAGAATGACAATTGTCGAAGTTTGTAATATAAGTCACAAAATCAAGTTAGTGACGAAAGACATGGATAACAAGACATTTCGTAACACAGCGACTGTACCTGAACATTATAAGGGATATCATAGTCAAATAAATAATTGATTTGATTCTGTAGTGAGGAAATACAGAATATTTCATGTCACTATTTCGGAAGCTTGTGTTTTTATTCGTGGTCCATGAAATGACACTGTCAGCGGCCCAGACGGTAGTGCCTAATGATGACAATTTGTGAAATACAATCTGGGCAGGATGATGGACAAAACCATACCTTAATTTCAGGTACTATCACAGAACATATATCAAGGGACTGAGGGAAGCCAGTGAAATAATGCCCAAGCCAAATTCTTCAGTAGGGGCATATTCCTGAAGTGATTCCCAGTCAGAAATGCAAAAGTGACATGACCCTGACTGTAGCACTTAATGGTGCTGCGAGGATTTTAAGCCGCAGAATTGTTTACGTATAGCTGAGCTGTTTCCATGAACAGATTCTTACACTGTGCAGCTGAATGTACAATAAACATAACCATGTAAATTGTTGCGGAGAACTGCCTCATGAAGAGGGTGATGTATTGAAATAAGACACAAAACAATGCACACACACACATACACACAAATTAAAGTTGACAAATATTTGCTCAGTACCAGCCTACTTACCATAACGTAACATAACATACATACATAAACAACACTACAGAATATTTCATGTCACTATTTCGGAAGCTTGTGTTTTTATTCGTGGTTCATGAAATGACACTGTCAGCAGCCCAGACGGTAGTGTCTAATGATGACAATTTGTGTAATACAATCTAGGCAGGATGATGGACAAGACCATACCTTAATTTCAGGTACTATCATAGAACATATATCAAGGGACTGAGGGAAGCCAGTGAAAACCACACTGACTGAGATTTGAAATGGGTTCCTTCCAAATACAAGCCCAGTGAAATAATGCCTGAGCCAAATTCTTCAGTAGGGGCATATTCCTGAAGTGATTCCCAGTCAGAAATGCAAAAGTGACATGATCCTGACTGTAGCACTTAATGGTGCTGCGAGGATTTTAAGCCGCAGAATTGTTTACATTTAGCTGAGCTGTTTCCATGAAGAGATTCTTACACTGTGCAGCTGAATGTACAATAAACATAACCATGTACCGGTAAATTCGACATTTGTGGCTGAGAACTGCCTCAAGAAGAGGCTGATGTATTGAAATAACACACATACGCACGCACACGCGCGCGCGCGCGCGCGCACACACACACACACACACATGAAAGTTGACAAATATTTTCTCAGTATCAGCCTACTTACCATAACGTAACATAATATACACATGTAAACATAACTATCTTTTATATTATACAGGGTGTCCCA
>Ga0131853_10019240_pt1 | contig 12426 bp, 7 predicted proteins | sample TergutLab28metaG_FD_92764 | JGI IMG/M metagenome (GOLD analysis project Ga0131853, IMG submission 92764) | Labiotermes labralis P1 segment gut microbial communities from Petit-Saut dam, French Guiana - Lab288 P1 (version 2) (version 2) | ecosystem: Host-associated > Arthropoda: Insects >...
AATATTAGGATGGATCTCCAGGAGGTGGAATGTGGGTATATGGACTGGATTGGGCTGGCCCAGGATAGGGACAGGTGGCGGACGCTTGTGAGTGCGGTAATGAACCTTCGGGTTCCGTGAAATTAGGGGAATTTCTTGACTAGCTACAATCCAGTTAGCTGCTCAAGAAAGACTCTGCACCATGGAGTAAGTAAGTAAGTAAGTAAGTAAGTAAGTAAGGTTTCTTAAGGGCTCTTCATTTTTGTTTTATGCTACTTTCGTTGTGCAATGTAGGTTTGGCAGCTTGTGTCCGGCCACAAAGGGAAGCAAGTCACAGCGCTGAATGAGACAAGCATATCCTACGTAATGTGGCTAATAATTGGAAGAATGTGTAGAAGTATTTGGTTATTGAAGTTAAATATATATATTATTCGTTTAATCCCTTCGGATTTATGTTCGTAGGAAATTGCACACGTCTGCATATGTCAATTACAGTCCTCGAAACATCCCCTGATGTTATAATCTGACAGGAATATTAAGCTAAATGTCTCGCTTTACACGTCAGTGCAGATATAACTCCACTCGTTTCTAAACTCTGCACGAAACTCAAATAAATGTTCCCCCTCACGCCACTGACGATTTATGCCACGAAAAAATGCCCGGTTACCTAAGTCTTATATAGGATATTTCTTTATTTTTAACCCTTATCCTGATAACATCGAGAATATGGTGAGTTCCTAATAAAGCCAACAAACGGCAGATGGGATTTAACTCGGCGTTTAAAGGGTTAATGACTCAGAAACCATTGAATAGAGTTGATACAGATTTATAAATATAAACTGTCCTGTTAATTTCATTCAGCATATACTTCATATACTGACAGGTATAAAGGAAGACGGGAATATACGTCAAATCAGCACACAAATGTGTGGCATTATAAGACACATTTCCCAATGAAAGTTGTATTTGTACTTAAATGTATAGCTACTAATACGAAGGTCAACATCTCTATAAATGTCCATTATATAAATACCCTTTTCCTTCTATAAGAATCGTTGTGTTGAGGAGAGCTGTGCAGAAATCAAAGCAGTTCACTGGTCCAGTCACGCAACTGTGGGTGTTTGTGGTAAGCAAGAGGAAGGAATTTTTCTGTTCTGTGGGATATGAAGTAGTGTGACTTCTTGAACAAGTGACATTGTTTCGACAGAAACTGCTACCTGCGTTTCCAGGAGGCAAAGCCTGTGGCTGAAGCAAGAAATTTCGCCGGAGTACATAATTAGCGAAATTCAGGACGCCAAATCCCAGAAGTCAGTAGCGCTCTTGATCATCGCTGGGAAAAATTCAATTCAATAAATAGACGACAATTTTATAAAAAATTGTTTGTTGCATGTTAAGGGGCTACGTAGTAAGTAAAAGTAATGCTTTAGCCACATGAATATGAAGGATGTTTAATTAAAAAATTAACAACTTTGTTCATTTAATAGAAGGCACTATTACAAGGAGAACCGACATGGACACTAGCAGTTTACCCCCTCACAAATTCATGCATGTCGAATGTCACTACACAAGTTTGTTATTGAAAAATAGCCCCTCATTTTCACTTAACGGAAGGCAAATTTTAAGGGATGGGGTTTCTTGAATTTCTACAGCCATTATCAGGGATTTTACGTTTTTTGTCCCTTGCAGAACGATATGACCAGCTACACACCATCGTTTGAACCAATAACTCAAATTTCTTTATATCAATATCAAGAAACAAATATTTAGCGAACGACTATATAAGATCCACTTAGAATGTGCTTCTACATGGCATAACAACTGTAACACTTCACAACAAAACACGTTACCAAAAATCAAAACCATTGTAAACATTCATTAATATTTTATGGATTAATATTTTTCAAATTAGACATTCCATATAGACTTTTGTTATGATTTTAGCATTGAACAAATACCATAAAATAGCAGGTACAAGTCTTCCTGAGAACGAACACATGGATATATATGAATAACTGTCCAACGAGATGCAACACAAAGCAGACTAGTTATTATTCTGCAAGTTCACTCTACAAGTTTCCTTTGTCAAACACACCCATCAATAAGGATACAAAAATATTAAATTCAGCCTCCGGTACTGGTCATATTTTTTGTGCAGCTACCTCCCTCCAACGTGGCCAAGCTTGTTCACGTTGGATGGAGGTAGCTGCACAGTACCGGGGGCTGTAGTTACAGTTTTGTGTACTCCTCATGATGGGTGTGTTTGACACCCTAAACATGTAGAGTGAACTTCCAGAATAATAAATAGATTGATTCGTGTTGCACCTCGTTGGACAGTTATTCATACAGATCGGAGATGCACGGAACCATACACATAAAAAGAATACGTGGATGTTCGAAACATCTCGACGAAACTGTAATTGCATAACAAAGTATGATTAAAAGTGTGCGTTTTATTGGTTCTTATTACAAAGTTATTGTCAGGGATATAAACTGAGAGTGTAAGAGTGTTCGTCATACAAATCCATTCAGACTATACAAACGCATCCTCCTATAATGGTCTCGAAGAAATACAATATTCATTGTGTTGGGGGCGGAGCAGATTTAGAAGTTACGGTAGTAAATTGAACAGCAAGTGACGCTAAACTTGTGACAAATTTCTGGATATTATTACATGCGTCATTTAGAGTACATAAATATTAGTACGTCACCCTCTGCCCGATATTGCAAACGTTACACCGTGACAGACATTTTAACTTAAGGACATGTACTGGGGAATTTTGTGTATTTTTCGAAAATCTATCAAGAAATTCAGTATTAATAAAAGTCACACAAGATTAAAGGATGCTTCATTTGCAGACCAATATAAATTGGTCGTCATATCTATCTCAGCTCTTCTTGGAATGAGAAATGTTGCAGACAAACCTTACAGATAAATTCAAAATACACATCTTGTTTCCAATAACGTTTTCGGAAAATCGTGCTTTTTAGGAGATAACGTGGAAAAATATTGTAGAGTGGGGCAGGTCATAGAGGACAATATGGCGCATGCGCTTTGCGTGAAGGGATAACTTAGACTAAAAACACACACACAGAATATGTAATACTGACTGCCTTTCCACTGCAACAATATTTCCTCGAACGCAATACAATGTTACGTTACACGTACATCCTACATTGCCTGTTCTGTTTCAATGTTATTGTAAATCTTTAAGGAAACATTCGCATTTGGTGTAAAAAAATTACACTAGTGATTCTGAGAGTGTCCTGTTTACAAATATCGCAAAGCGCATTGGGTCGTGGGGAGGGGGGTATGGTTTGTCATAGGCGGAAGAGGTGTTTACTGGAGGTGCAACTGGTTCGTAAGTATTGATACAGTACAGTAGGACTACTGTAGAGGAATCTAACGGAACACCATATATAGCATTCAGCACCACACATTTCTCTTGTCGACAGATATGAGATGCCGACGGACGTGATAAGTCCTCCCAGTAAGGAGTTGCTGGATAAAGTGAGAGGTGAGTTTGGTCTGAACGAACAGCGAGTGAGAGATGCTGTGGAACACCTGAAGGACTGGATACAACTGCAGCCACATCTGCCCAAAGAAATTGGTACGTTTTGGCTAAGACTGTTAACAGCACCACGCTGTTCATTACAGTAGACATACAATACGGCGCGCAAGATAAAGTGCCGGAATTTATATCTTTTAGGATATTACGCGGCGTATTTTGTTCCCGACGTTTCGGGACAAACTATCGGTCCTCCTATTCTTTGACCATTAAAGTTGGAGCCGATAGGTCATTCCGAATCTACCAATATACGTTTCGTACTATATCAGAAAAAGCGAATATCTTATTTAGACCTCGGCGGAAACTTAAAATCACGAATTTTCGAATTTACATCGGTTTTTTTAATTGCCAGTTGAATTAACCGCTTTTAACAATAATTCCCATGCTTATCACTCTCAATAGCTGTCTTAGAAAACATTGAAGGATGTAAAGCGTTCTCGAATGTGACAGTTCCATTGGTGAATTCATCCGCTCTTCCATCCATCCTGCCATAAATGCAAGGAGCATCAAATTAACCTTTTCATAACACAATCCACCCCTCCCCGAATCCAATCTCCCATTCATTCTCCACTTCTTCTCACAACACATGCAGACAAAACTCACCTAATTCAACCGGACTTTCGAAGCTTCCATCCTCCAATCAGTCCTGAAATTCACCCATCCCTGTATCATTTAACTTACAAAATGTTTTACATTTCTTCCCATTTATCTAACCTTCAGTTCATCCGTCTTGCAACAGGTACGTCATTTTAAACCCTCCTTTCATCAACAGTTCTTCCTTAAGTTCATTTCCGTTTTGTAGCCTGTCATTTTTAGTATAGCTGTTTCTTATGATTGCTGGCGTCAGTTACGGACGGTTCGTGGCATGCGTTGTAAGTTAATACTTCAACGTATATTCAGGAGCTTTGGTGATAGGTAGGAGGGGAAGGATTAAATGAGAAAACGTTAGCAGCGGACAACGGACTATAGCAATCCAGTGCGAATTCAGTCGCGTACGAGTGTGGTGTAAGTGGGAGTACAGAGAAGTGACGGTGTTCGTTTCCTAGAAATGATCTTGTTTGTTTTACTGGATATAGCGCTCCGTTATTTTATATCAACAATAAATTGAGTAAATAAAAATAAAGTTAAAAAAGAAATAATTAAAAATATATGTGATTCGGTGAACCACACCTGCTTCCCGGAAGAGGATCATCTACCAAACTGAGGGCGTCTTGAACACAACGTTACGAAGGGTTATCCTGTAGAGTATCCAGCATCTGTCTTTTTAAATGTACATCCATTATCCAATCAAAATTTCTTATACGAATTCAGATTTCAGTGCAAAAACACACCCAAGTTTAAGTGACATTTAAACTGGTTCTTTGCAACATTTATAGAGTCCTCCACGCATCCATCCTTTCTTAAATACATCGGGACTGACATGGAGGTTTCGCTGTCCCTAGACATATTCATTAATTCATCAGACCTTACACGTGTAACATAGTTATAAGTGCTTCTAATATCGACTTCAACTCTTTCATTAATGGACTTGTCGTTCCAGACTTCAACAACGTCAAAGCCCACATCTCCGGATTGTTCCATTATCTTCTGATCATTAAAAGATATTACAAGCTTCTGCATAAATTTTCAGGTTTTTCATGAAATTACTAAAGATTAAGAATTTTTTAAACAGTAGGTTAATAAAAATAATTATATTTGGCCTCTGTACTATGATATGATGTAAATTGCAGACGATGGCAGACTGGAGCGCTGGTTGATACGGTGTAAAAACAGCACTGAAAAGGCTAAGAAGACACTGGAACTGTATTATACACTGCGGACAAACGTACCGGAAATAATGTCTGGCTGGGATACGAAGGCAGACTGGTTCAAAGAAATATCGAATGTGATGTAAGTAACTCTTTTTCATATAAAAGTGCGAGCATCTCACAACATGACTGTCCAGGAACGATTTAACCCTTTAAACGGCAAGTTAATTCCCATCTGCCATATCCTGGCATTATTAGGAGCTCACTATATTCTCCAAGTTAGCAGGTATAGGGATAAATCGGCTTCGGTGGTCTAGAGTTAGCGTGCTGACATTTGGTACCCAAGTTCGCGGGTTGAAACCCGGCCGAAGCCGTCGGATTTTTAGCGCGAAAAAACCCTAAGCACGCCTTCCTTCGGAGGGGAAGTACAGCCGTCGGTCACATGTCGTAGATTTGCGGCATGTAAAAGATCCCTAAATTTCAGTGGAAGTCGGAATTTAGGCAAAATTACTACCGGAAATTTTCTCGCCCACAGTTCCACCTTTCGCTACTAGGATATCTCGCGTCGCTGAGGACGCAGAGGCACGTGGTGGTGAAAGTGGGAACCTCTAAAGGCGGGGAAAAGCAATGGCAAACTATCCCCAAGAATATGCCTAGGATGCAGTACCAAGAGCCACATCGGTTCCATAACCGGACTCTGGTTCTTGCCGGACCGGACTCTAGGGCTGAATACTAATGAATAAATAATGAATTTTGTACTACATTTTGTAAGTTCGAGGTAAGATTTTCGGAGTGAGAAAGCTTCCCATGTTTCTAATATTCTTGGGTATTCCATACAACTAGTAGGTAGATGGAATTTGCACCTGTAGGTAAGGATAAATTACACCCTTGTACAAGCACTGAGGCTCTGTTCAGGCCGTACGGCCCACACGGGAAGTAGAGATATAGCTCTACTCTTTCTTGACCACGGCAATAAAAGGGCGTGAGGGGTCAGCGTCACGCCCCGGCCGCTCTTTACCCCGGGGTAAAGGCGCGGTACCCATTGTATAGGAGGTTGGGTGGTCCCAGAGCCGGTCTGGAAAGGTGCAGAAAATCTCGCCCTCACCGCGATTCGTTCCCCGGACCGTATAGCCCATAGCCAGTCGTTATACCGACTATGCTACCCGACCCACCTTGATACGGCAGTACCATTGCAGAATATCTGAGACTTGCCACAATTTCAAAAGCTCTTATTAGCAATATTCAATTGAAATGTCCTGCATTATGTTATTTCCACCTCCTTTGTTGTATACATTTAATAAAATAATTTGCGTAAAATACAATCAATCGAGCAATCAGTCTGCATCCTTAACTTTGGGTGTCACAATAATCTGACAGACGTAAGGGGCTAGTGATATATATATGTGTGTGTGTGTGTGTATGTGTGTCTGTGTGTGTGTGTGTGTGTGTGTGTGTGTCATGCTTAAGCGCGTTTATACTATTTCGAAAAGTGACTGTTAGCTTCGTCTTGTCTGTCTATTAAATCTGTCCGTCTCTAAGTTAGTCCGCATGGAACAACTCGGCTCCCACTTAAAGGATTTTCCAGAAATTTGATATTTGAAGATTTGTCGAAAATCTGTCGAGAAAATTCAAGTTCCATTAAAATCTGAAAATAATAACGGGTGTGTCCCATGAAGACCTAAGTACATTTATGACACCTTACTACATTCGTTTCAGAATGAGAAGTGTTTCGAAGGAAATTTGTAGAGAAAATCAAATCAAGCACTGTGAGTTCAGTAATTTACTTCCTAAAAATGAAATATTATGGAAAATTACGGTAGACCCCAGACAGGCCACAGATAAAAATGTGGTGCTTGCGCATTGTGTGCTGGATAACTATTGCTGAAGACACATACACACACGTAGAATGTCGTCATTATCAACGTCATCATCATGGCCATTATCATACAGATTGCAGGCGTTTAGACTCCATGACCTATTCCTTTCCCACTAACATTCTAGAAGTCTTTCGACTGGCCGTCCTTGGCTTCGTTTCCAACGTGGCTGGTATTTTATAATTGTGTCATTCTGTCTCTGTCCATTCTCCGGACATGTTATATTCATTACTTTCTGTACCTCTGAATTTTATTTACAACTGGGTAAATTTTAAGCTCCTATATAACATCTTCATTCGTTCCGTTACCTCGCCATGTGTATTTTGTCCAACGTGCAACCTGCTCTTACAGAATAGCCTCGGAGGACAGAAACAAAGAGGTATAACCCTTGATCTGATATGGAGGAAAATTCCTGATTATAGCTAGCCAGTCTGGAGGCGAAAAGTAAGAAGCCTACCACCAGACATAAAAAAAGTTCACCCTTGTACAGGCACTGAGACTCTCTACAGGTCGTACGGCCCATAGGGGGAAGAGAAGTATAGTTTTACTCTTACTTAACCACGGCGCTAGAAGGGGGTGAGGGGTTAGCGTCACGCCCAGACTGCTCGTTACCCCTGGGAAGCCACGGTACCCATTGTGCAGGAAGATGGGTGGGCCCCAGGGCCGGTCTGGACAGGTGCGGAAAATGTAGCGCCCCCACCGCGATTCGTTCCCCAGACCGTCCAGCCCGTAGTCAGCAGCTATACCGACAGAGCTACCCGGCCCGCTACCACCAGACATACCTCTCCAAAAACTAGCACTCTCTCATGTGGAAATTTGCAGTACTGTCATGCCTCAAATACAACAAGTGGGAAGATCTAAAACATTTCACAACAAAACAAAGATGATATTCCCTCTACTCACAATATGTAATATTCTTCGCTTTTCCACCATACCAGTGGCTGCATGAACTCTCCCCAGTGTTACGTACATTAGCTGTCCTGATAATACTATCCCTCAAACTTGTCTCTCTCACCATTGTGTATATGATTGTTTTTATGTTTCTGTTTAATTTTGTGAATTATATATTTTTATTAATGAGATGGGCTGGGCACGTGGCACGTATGGGTGAGGAGAAGGGGGTGTATAGGGTCTTGCTGGGGAAACCGGAGGGAAGGAAACACTGGGGAGACCTATGCGTAGATGGGTGTATAATAATCGGATGAATCTCCAGGAGTTGGGATGTGGGTATATGGACTGGATTGCGCTGGCCCAGGATAGAGACAGGTGGCGGACGCTTGTGAGTGCGGTAATGAACCTTCGGGTTCCGTGAAATGCGCGGAATTTCTTGACTAGCTGCAAACCAGTAAATAATAAGTAAGTATGTATTATTTTTGCTATATAAGTTCCGTCCTGGGTATTCTGTTTCATTTTGTTGTACTATGTATTGTTTGTGTGTAAATGTGTACTGCACTACTGCCACCGGTTGTCAACCCAATTACAGGTAACAAATATACGGCGGTGAGTCACATGAAAACATTACATTGGGGGTTGCAAGCGAGGCCGCCGTCCATTACATTACTGTTGCATTCCTGCATCGTACTACCCTCTATCCGCCACTCTTCAAATCATGAGTATTATTGTTGTCAACTTACAAGACAATCGAGCTGTGTTTGGAATTTTTATCGCACTTTTAAGGTTTCCATTTGACTCTCCGTCGTGTCTTTTCGTGTCATTACAGATCAGTTCTTCCTATGCCTCAGCTGACAGCAGACTACGATAGGGTTATGGTGTTTAGACTGCTAACTCCGAACACCACACACTTCGATCTGATAAACTTCTTGAAGATTGTCCAAATGGTAATGGAAGTTAGGATATCTGAAGACTATTGCCGCTCGGATATACAGATATATGATTTCGCTTCCTTCAGTGTGGGGCATGTCTCAAAGTTTACACTTCCACTTCTGAAGAAATATGAAATGTGTGCAATTGTAAGTGTTGCAATAAATATTCTTATTAAGCATTTCATACGTCTGCATTCAAGCTTTCAAAAACGCAGGATAAGAAATTTCCCTTTTTCTCACTAGATGTATGTTCTGCCCGCGAAGTGAACTTTACCTTTATCCTTAAATTCTATCCGAAGATGCTGAACAAAATCTCTACCAGAAAGTCCGACTCTCAGTATCGTGATGGTAACCAGCAGAGATTATAGGTCTTATAGTAAGTGGTACGTAAAATTACCGGTGGAATCCAAACAGTTGGAAGTATTTGTAAATTTTTCTGTGTAATTTGTTGCTCATGTTACGTCACAGTTACAGCGCTAAAAGAAATGGAAGCTTCTTGTTTCCAAACGGTCGGTCTGACACACAGAATGGTCTGGTGCTGCTGTCTGGTGGCGTCAGTGTTTGAACTGTTATCGTTTCCCTTTGTGAATTTCTATGAAGTGGATAACATGCAGATACAATAATTTCAACAATAATTGCTTTTGAAAACAGTTTAATTATTTAATAGCCACACTTCATATGTGGGGTGCAGCGATAAGGTGAATATTAACCACAATATTGTACGTGACCGGTCGCTGAAAGTAATTCTGCATTTGCCCAGAATGTCACGAAGTAAAACCAAGAAAACTTTCCGTCAGTTTACGCGGATATTGAGCCAAAATACGTGGGATATATGTGATGTATTCGGGACCTACTCGATATAGAGTAGATGTGCTAAGCGGTAGAGCATGGAAATTGTTAACAGAGTAGAATTTCCAGTTAAAGAGAGGGAACATTTTAAAAAATGTAAAATATGCAAAAATTTATATGTTTTTATAGTTGTATCTGTTTCCCTTCCTGCAGAGTGGATACAACGTCCGCATTAAAGAGATACACTTTTTGAACGCCCCATCGTTTGCTGACATATTAATAACCATGTTCAAATCCACGATGAAGTCCAAGTTCACAAAAAGGGTACGTACAAATCTTGTATTTTCTTGCATATTTCACATACACTTTTGTGTTGTTCAAAACGTTTTGTGTTGTTACATGTATTGTGTGTTTTGTGTCGTTCTATGTATTGTTTGTTTTGTGTTGTTTTATATACTATTTGTTTTGTGTCGTTCTGTATATTGTTTGTTTTCTGTTATTCTATATATTTTTTTATTTGTGTCATTCTGCGTGTTGTTTCTTTTCTGATGTTTTACGTACTGTTGTTTTGTATCGTTCTGCTTATTGTTTGTTTTGTGTTGTTCTATGTATTGATTGCCTTGTGTTGTTCTGCTTATTGTTTGTTTTGTGCTGTTCTATGTTTTTTTGTCTCTTTTTGTTCTATGTATAGTTTGTTTTGTGGTGTTTTATGTACTATTTGTTTTGTGTCGTTCTGTGTATTGATTGCTTTGTGTTGTTCTATGCATTGATTCTTTTGTGTTGTTCTGCTTATTTTTTGTTTTGTGTTGTTCTATGCGTTGTTTGTTTTGTGCTGTTCTGTGTAGTTTATTTTGTGTTGTTCTATGTATTGCTGTTTTGTGTCGTTCTGCGTATTGTTTGTTTTGTGTTGTTCTATGCATTGATTGTTTTGTGACGTTCTGCTTATTTTTTGTTTTGTGCTATTCTATGTGTAGTTTGTTTTGTGTTGTTCTATGTATTGCTGTATTGTGTCGTTCTGCGTATTGTTTGTTCTGTGTTGTTTACGTACTCTTTGTTTTGTATCGTTCTGTTTATTATTTGTTTTGTGTTGTTCTATGAATTGTTTGTTTTGTGTTGTTTTATGTATTGTTTGTTTTGTGTCATTCTGCTTATTGTATGTGTGTAAATGTGTACTGTACTACTGGCACCGGGTGGCAACCCAATTGCAGTTTAACAAATATATCATATCATATATCATAATCCTCCATTTATTCCTATCAACCAGCCTTCAAATTTGTCATGGATAACAGTCTAAAATGTGTAAATGCAACCACCATTTTATCCATTTAGATGGAAATTAAATGACTGTTATAATCTCTGTTACCAATTGGTCTGATTCTCCTTACCATTATACTGGAAAAACATTTATCTGCTTGTGACAAACACGATAAAAAAGAAGCTATTTTTAAATTACGCGCGCTTTCGAAGAATTGCTAAAAGCGGTTATCAGCTTCGTCATGCCTGTCTTACAGTCCGTTTATCTCTGTCTTTATCTCTGTCAGTCTGTTTATTCGTTCATCGTTATGGAAAAACTCGGCTACCATTGGACTGATTGCTGTGAAAATTGATATTTGAGTAATTTTTTAAAATATATCGAGAAAAATTCAAGTTTCATTAGTATCTGAAAAGAGTAACTGGTACATTACATGAAGACCAAAGTAAAAACTAAGTGGCCTCGTTACAAGCCCTGTGTGGCCCAGAGGGTGGGTAGAGGTATAGCTCTACTCTTCCACGACCGCGGCACTAGAAGGGGGTGACTGGTCAGCAGCACGCCCCGGCCGAAATTTATCCCCGGGAAAGACACGGTACCCATTTTGCAGGACGCTGAGTGGGCCCCAGGGTCGGTCTAGACAGGCGGAAAATCTCGTCCTCGCCGGGACTCAATCCCAGACCGTCCATCCCGTAGTCAGCCACAATACCGACTGAGCTACAGGGCCCACTGAAGACCAAAGTACATTTACCATAAATCGCTCAAATTTTCTTAAAAAGACCTATATTTCTGACAAAAATTGTGGGAAAATAAAAACATATGTTTTATAGGTAAATGTTTTTTTCCAAAAACCTGCCACAAAGGCCACAGATGAAAATACTGCGCAATCTCATTTTACGCCAATTACCTAGGCTAAAAACGTATACTCTTATTATGTAATACTTACGGGTTTTCCATTGCAACAATGGTTTTGCGAAAGCCCCTCCATATTACGTTTATTCCTACACTGCCCCTCTTGTTGGCAATGACACTGGTTGTAACTAACAAGTGGTGTCTATGACGTCATACCCACGAGTGCCACAGTTTTGATGTCAACACCATTACAACATTATATATGAAAAGTACGGTTGAGAAAAGTAATAATATACCCTAAAGGTGTGATTATTTGTAAACACAACATGTGGGAAGGAATTAGACAAAATTCCGATTATCTATAATCGAACAAAGGAATATTTACAGCCGAACTGTGTGGTTGTTTCAGTTCCATACTCATGGCAGTGACTGGACATCATTTCATGAGCAAGTTCCGAAGGAAGTTCTTCCTACTGAATATGGAGGAGAAGCTGGCTCAGTACAAGAAAACTGGGGTGAGTCTGGCAGAACTTCGACTTATAAGGC
>Ga0131853_10019241_pt1 | contig 12426 bp, 11 predicted proteins | sample TergutLab28metaG_FD_92764 | JGI IMG/M metagenome (GOLD analysis project Ga0131853, IMG submission 92764) | Labiotermes labralis P1 segment gut microbial communities from Petit-Saut dam, French Guiana - Lab288 P1 (version 2) (version 2) | ecosystem: Host-associated > Arthropoda: Insects >...
AGGGTTTCAAATTTCAAAAAAAAAAAGACAATAAAATTGGGTAATGACTCAAATTTTAAAAATTAAAAAAATAAAAAAAAAAACTTGGTCTTAAATAAAATTAAAAAAAAAAAAAAAAAGATTAGACATTGTGATTTATTTTAGATAAGCGAGCCACAGAACATGTAGTTATACTTGTATGTACACATGTACACATACATACATGTGGCTGCAGGGTTAGGTTACATGTATACTCACAACATGATAGTATAACATAATTTTTACAATCAAACTAGATTAGCCACCCCCCCTCCCCCCCAATAAAAATTCTGGGTGTGCTCATAATCCTGGTTAATCTTTTTGGTCTTCAGGTTCCTATTTGCTCACAGACAGCAAGACGTTCTCACTAGCCCACTTTTTCCCTTAAGAAAGGACAGGAGAATTTTAACTGTGTTTACATTAAAATTGGAACACATTGTCTAATTAAACGCATGTTGCAATTCATTTCAAAATATTCAATCACTCTCCTACTTCTGAATGAAATTTTAAAAAAAGAAACTTCTAAGTTTATTTAAAATACACACTTCAAACCAAACTTGGCCCTTGTTTTAGGACTGCAAAACTTCAGTCTTCATGTTGATGAAAGAAAAGACCTTGATAGTACCTGGAAAGAAAGGTCTGAGGAGGCTATTTGAAAGATGGAGAAAATTCAAGGATACTATTCAGCATTATCATAGGTAATAAGTACCTTCCTAATCAATGTATATGTGGCTTAACAAAATGTGGTCACCTGGTAGGTCCATGGCTGTTTGGTCTGCATTTCTATACACTGGAAGTCCTTTGTAGTGACCACTGTGTTAAATGTGGTACCTTCAGGAAACAATGTCATATCAATCCCTCGTCCCATATCGATCAGCTGCAAACTTGGCTCTTTGGAATGAAGAGACGGCCTGCAGGAACATGAAGCAAATATACATAATCCAAAACAAAACACGAGTCTCTTCAGACTATTCCATATCCGAGGCATCCCAAAAACTTGACATAGCATCCTTTGTAAGCAATGCCATTCAAAGGCTGCACGTTCTTGTGCAGTTCTTCACTAACTTCTCAAACACATGCGGTAGCTGTTTTCTTGCGTCCTGTTTAGGGTTGATAGTGGTGGCTTCCATCACCTCACTGTGAGGGCCAAATTTGTGACATGACTTACAATTAAGGGTTGAAAACACCCATATAACATATGTGACACAGTCTGGACTATACAGGTGTTCTCTAGGTGATCCGGTAGTGTTTGCTAATGGCATTACCCTTCAAGCAGTATGAAGCTGTTCACTGTGTTGAAGCAAAAATCACTGTTTTGTCAACAACAACCTTTACCTTCTTCCACACTGCATTCCACAAAGCAGTTTTTAGTTCTCTGCATAGTACACACCACTCACATTGTCTCTGAGGTGCCCAGTGTTCAGAAACAAAGCTCTTGAGAAAAAGAGAAACAATATCAGCACCAGTATAAAAATATTATACATTTACCAGCTTCACTATTTAAGTTGGTAATACCAAGCTTTTAAATGTATAATATTTTTATTTCAATTTTGTTTCAGCTTGCGATAGTCGTACATCATACACAACCTTGATATATTACAGGCTACAGCCAATCATTTGATTCTATTTTAATATAATTTGTAAGTTTTAGGTGATCTCACGTTATGTAAATATTATTTGCACTACATGCACCTTATTCTGAGTTTTGTAAAAATGGCCTGATAATGGTCAATTCATTGAAATCTGTTGTCAAGATAAAATAAAACAAATATATATTGTTGTGTTGGAAATCACAGATTATTTTGTTTCCGTTTAGCCTGATAACACAACTGGAAGTCCTCTGGGGGGGGGGGGGGGGGGGGCCCACAAAAAAAAAAAAAAAAAAAAAAAAAAAAAAATTTTTTTGTTGTTGAAAACCTCAATTTTTTTTTTTTTTTTTAAACCCAAAAAAACAAAGGGGGGCTCCGGGGGGGGGGGGGGGGGGAACCCAACAACAACAAAAACAACAAAAAACTACTACTTCTCCTCACTTGAACAGTTCCACATACTATTTTACAGTAACATCAGGAAAGAGGTGACTGACATTATAACACAATGTGTTTTTTATATTTTCCTCAGAAGACTAGGAAACCTGATTTGACCAGTAAAAGCTATGACAGACAATCAAAGCTGAGAATACATTTTTTCACATGCTTGTTTACTGAATTTTTTAGCAACTAGGGACAACTGGTACTTGATGAAGTCATTGTAAAATTCAAAGTTTTGGTAAAAAATAAAGTACATAACTAAGAAGAATAAATATTGTGGCATCACAGTGTACAAGCTTTGTGTCAAGACAGGTTACATATGCAACATGAGGTTTTGTCTTGGTACAGACTCCCAGACTACAACTGGTAAAATCACAGTGACAACACATTCTACAATGCGACATGTTACCAGGAGAGTAGAAGGAGTTGCACGTAAGTTGTTTGTAACAGTTTATTTTCTTCTGCATACCTGATTATCTGGTTACTACAAAACTACATTGTTGTGGTAATGTCTATGGGAACACCCATATGACAGCACAACTCCTTTCCCTGTTCAGTCCTCCACCTTTCCTTACACCTCTCCTCCCTCTAGGCTCTGATCCAAACAGCAAATCAGACCGCAACTATTTCTCCACCATACAGCACAGCAATGCTCTCTCTAACCCCAGTCTCCACTGCCAACTCCAAACCAAGCACCGCTTTCCATCACGGCACCTCAACCAAGAGTAATCGTTCTACTAGCCATGCCTACCAAATCTGCCAACTAACCAATGGCAGAGCAGGCTGAACAGCAGAGATCTGTATAAAACAGGCCAACTTTCCAAGCTGAGCATCAATCAATTCTCACATCAAGAAGGAATAGCCTGCTCCGATACATCAAGAAGGGAATTACTAGCTCCGACACTTCAGGAAAGGGATAACCAGCTTCGGTACACCAAGAAGTAATTTGTCGTCTGTACACAGGAGCAGCAAATTTGTCTGCAACCACCAAAAGGAGTCAGATTGTCGGTGACAATTCAGAAGGGAGTAACGTCATTGGACACTTAACATCACCACAACACCTAAGGAGTGGACTGGTTCTTGCCACGGAGTCTGTGACCTGTATGCTATGCATCTCACCACCAACTGCAACAGCCGACCGCACAGTGCCGCCATCTGCCTCGTCTCTACACCACGCAAACACACTGTGCACTCATGTTCGAACCGTCATGCAGAACGGAGCACACGAAGCGAGACCAAGCCAACATATTGTATTCATGACAACTAAACAACAAATTACACTACACCATTAGACTATACTGAATAACATTATGTGTGTTTTACTGTGTTTGTCACTGCAAGAAATCCTACAGTATCCCACACTGTCCATCAGAACTTCAAGGGCACCACACAAGTCAGAATAAGGGTAGACCTGACTGTAATGGCATGCAAGGCCAACAAAAGAGAAGTGCATTTGTTAACAAGCACAAGAAGGAAACTTCAAAGGTGAACATGAGACAGGCATGAAGCTCACCACTGTTTAGAGTCTCAACATTCCCATGGGATACATCAACAAACAAACCTAAATGGCTGATATTTACAGCCACACTAAACAGAACATCTTTTAACCAATGCAGGACAGGTTGGGTCCCTTACCTCTACACCAGAATTGTGTGGTATTTCGAATATACGCCACAGAAACAAATATAGCTTGCGATAAAAAATTACAAGCCATGTGACTCAAAAAGATATAGCCTTACACAGAATAGGGTACAAGGGACTCTTCCAATGACTAATAGTCGTGCAACTGTACGTAAACAGGCTTAGTTCAAGGACTGCAAATGTAGGGTACAAACTGTTCATGGACAACTAACCTTCACTGCTATTCCATGACTTACATGCTAAAATAATACATGCTTATGGGGCTCTTGGGGCAAAGAGAAAAGCAAAATATTAAGAGTTTCGGACAGGAAATGGAAGTAAAGCAGGGTGATATAGAAACAAAGGTGAGGAGTAACTGAGTAACTTCACAGCCAAAGTGTGAAAAAAAATAATCAAAATGTTAACACAGTAAAGAAAAAGCATGCTCCATGGGCAGAGGGTAGTTTCTGTGTTGAGCATAAACGAGCTCTGATTCCAGCCTCAGTATGTGAGACACATGGGGTAAGTGGAAAAATATGACTACATGACAAACTTTTAGTCCATTCGCTGACAAGGCTTGGAAATGGACGCAGGTGACACAAAATTATCACGCTGACATTGGTGAGGGACCTAATACAAGAGACGAGAACAGTGCCTGAAACTCAGACCACAAGAAAAGGAAGATCAAGCCTCATGCATAAGCCTTAACACAAAACCCAACAAATACTGGCTTTTGGAAGGGAACAGAATTAAGACCCATGTGTGTTCCATTAAAAACAAAACAATAAGAACAAAAATTAGGTGTCTAGAATGTAACCTGGGGTTGTGTGATACCCCATCTTTTGAGGTATATCACACCATACAACATTTCTGAGGACCAACTGACACTACTTGAATCACTGTAATTACTTAACTGGTACTTTTCAATAGCATTTTTTTGGATGACAAAACAGGGGCATAGGGAATGTAGATTTCTAAGAAGACTTCGAGAAAGAACACAGACTTGTCGGAAGGGCCTTCATATTGAGCTTCATTTAATTTTTCCACTTTGAGAAAAAAGAAGATAAGAACAGGCACTTGGGAACATCTGTAAATATTTCATTTAATACTGCAAAATTCGTAAAGGTGCTTGAATGAAAAATTACCCTTCATAAATAGGAATTTTATCTAGAAATAAATTTCGGACAATCCTTTATACCTATACAAGCTTTTTAGTCAAATATGGTCAATAAAAGACCTGTCACAATAAATGTACAAAATTTTGAAAATGTCACAGCACAGCAAGATACTGTTTTCCCCTTCGCATAAAGATGGCATTCAATGTTTTCCCATTTGGTTGTTGAGGGTTAATACACAACTAATCAGTGACGCTGGCACTTCTAGAATTTTATACATTTGGCTGGAAAATGTTAAAACCCGAAATAAGCTATAAGCAACCATTAACTACACGTGCACAATTTTATACAAGGTGCAAGCTTATGAACCATAAATACAATTATATTTTATAGACAATTACACCATGTATTCATATATGTAATCATGAATTCAGTATGGCATTTTACCTTCATGAAGATGTGGAGATGGTAATGACATATAGTGGAGAATTAAAGCAAATAACAGTACACATTTTCCATTCAGCTATATTCCATATACAATGTTTATTACCAACCTGTTGCACAATATTTATATTTGTTATTAATTATTGCTCCAACATGTTTCAGCCATAATTCTTGGCCATCTTCAGGGAGCTAGCAGGTTTCATCAACGTATACGGTGTACGCACTGAATTAAGTAAAGGTGGTGATTTTATACATCAGTGTCTAAGTATAATTAAAATTGTATTTAATTACAGAATAATTTTAAGGGTTTCAATATTATAATTTTAATTATATTTAGACACAGGTGTATAAAACCCACCACTTTCACATAAGTTACATCATAAGCTGTATATGTCAATGTAACTTGCTAGCTCCCTGAAGAAGGCCAATAATTATAACTGAAACATATTACAGCAACAATTAATAACAAATATAAATAATGTGCAACAAGTTGGTAATGAACATCGTATATAAATTAAACCAGTTCTTATGCACAACCTCTGTGCACTTTGATGGTTGAATGCACGATGGTCTATTACATGAACAGACCGAAATACTGATTTTATAAAACTCTGCATATTATTTTAAAAACCCCAAATTAAATTCTGTGTTTTGGAACTGCTCAATTTATATTTGAATTCAACACATAAGGGTTAGCAGGTAAAATGTGACACATCAGATTATAATAAACAAGAGCCATATGCTGAATTGTTACAGTGTACTGCCCCAAGACAGTAAGTAATTTCTACACAGTGTACTGCCCATACACTAAATGTTACAGTGCACTGCCCCAGGATAGTACCTGTTACACAGCCCCAGACATCGCAGTGAATTGGCCCACACAGCGCCCTGCCCCAGGCAGTACTTATTACTATGTACTGCCTCAGACAGTAAGTGCTATCCATACTATTTTTATTGAATTAGGTTTTATTTAATGCTGTTGTCACTAGGTCACTTAGCAATGAATAGTATTTGTAGTGGATACCAAATTTGAGTGTTAAATAATGACAGATATCAAATTTGGATTTAATATAGCAAACAGGAACTTTAACATTTGCTACACTATTGCGAGCTCAGCACTGCCACAACAGTTCATTATATCTTGGGAATATGTCTGAGATCGGCGTTTATCACAGTTCATTTCACTTTAGACATATGTTTGAACCTACAGTGACACTTAGAGAGTTTGTTGACTGCACTAGAAATTTTGCCTTTTGAATCGAGCAAATTTCGGTTAACATTGATTTGAATTTTGTTGTGTTTAAATTCCAAATTAACCGTGACTAGATTTATATATATATATATGAGGTGAGACAATTATTTGGCTGACGAGTACTTTAAGAACTTATTTAAACTTTAGGGCACACTTGTAAAACGTGTTTTCTTTACTTTGAATATTATAATTAGTAACCTAGAATATATAACTAAGTTTTGTATTAAAAAGAATAATTATTCAGATTGCTGTACACTATCCTTGAATCCCAGTTGGAAAAATCTGAATTGTTAGACCAAATATCTGTTAGTAATATATATGAAGATTATTAACATGGAGGCAGCATAATTTCATAGTTAGGTAATGAATTATCGACACTTACAAAAAATAGTGTCCACCCGCGATTGGTCTAGGAAGGAGTTAATTGCCCACGGTTGGACACTACAGTATGATCGTCAGTCAATAATAAATTTCAGGGGTATGAAAGTACACGATCGTGGCACAACATGAGATGCCGTGCTGGCATGGGCTAATGTAAAGTACCATCCTGGCATTACCTAATGTTAGGTACCTAGAGATTCATAAAAACCACAAACTTGTCTGGGGATCTAGTCTCCAGATTTGAAACCAGGACCTTCTGAAAACAAAATAATGAACACAGGATTTCAATCTGCAGTTGCAACTGTTATCACACCTGGTCCTAAATCTGTGTATTGTCCACAATATCACCAAATACGAAGCCATTACAAGCCAATCATTCTGTTCGCAATAACAAAAACAACTGTCAATGAAATCTTTTTGCTCATCTTACAGTGATCCAAAGTACAGAACATTATCACCATAATCAGTCACTCTGAAACACTGTCAGATTGCCTTTTACAATTAAAGAAATAGTTCAGTCCCATCAGAGATAAATGCAATTTACACATGGGGAATCACCAAAGCATAACATGATAAAGATAATCTGAAACTCACAGGGTTCTGACCACAAAATTATCTGGTTTGATATCTCCATGGATAATGCGGCACTGTTGCATCTTCTCCGCAATGGACAGCAGTTCTATCATCCAGTACAGCATAAGGTCCTCAGGTACGGGCTCCTTGATGGAATACAATGCAAATGTAATTTTCAAAACACAGTATGAACTCTATTAACACAGAAGATACTTTTTCATCTTCATAGAATTACAGTACATTAAACTTCAGACTGGATTAGAAAATGTTACAATGAAATGAATTTTTTTTCACGTGATAAATCTTATTCTCTAGGGTGAAGAGAGGATGGAAAACTTGTTTATAAGTCCTTGTAATTTATGCCAGCTTGCATGAAAGACAGGTGAGACCAGAGATCAAACAATATCTCTATAATGATCCGGTTAGTTACAGGATACAGTGGAACTCCAAATCAAGGTACCTCAAATTAACCTCTTCTCTCAAGATTCAATTTCAATTATCCCAATTCAGCAAACTCAGCATAAAGTTTCATCTTTTTTCCCCTCAATTTAGTGTCCCAGTTGAAATGGGAAGGTTGACTGGATCAATCTGGCTAATGACAGCAACAACTGGCAGACTCTAGAGAACACCGTAATAGACATATAGATACCATAAAATGTGTAGTTTCTTAATTAACTGCATGAGGACTTGCTCCATGAAGGTACTTTGTCTAGTTGTTACATACTAAATTTCAGATGTTTCTTCTATGGTATTAGTATGTTCCACAAATTTATTTAATCAAGAACTATACACAAGAAAACAATTCACATGTCCTATATACCACATTATCCCCTCCAAGTTCTTTCCACTTCTCCCACTGATGTGGCAGCTGATCAAATGCAGCCCAGAAGTCATCCCTGTTTAGAAGGAGTAAAGACTCCAAGACGGCAGTGTTAATGGTGTCAGTGGATTCACACCTGCATCCCTTCAGTGGTTTCTTGATGTGATAACAAATAGAATTCCCAAGAAGCAAGATCTGGAAAGCATGGAGGATATGCAAGGACTTCCCAGTCTCAGTCCTGCAGCTAAGCCTGGATGTCACAACGGCAATGAAGTGTCACACTGTCCTGAAGATGACGCCACGTTGCAGCAGCTACCGTTGTTTTGACAAAGGGAAAGTCACACATTATCATTCAAGAGTTGAGCATAATATGCGCCACTGACTGAAGTTCCAAGCGGAACTGTATGGTCCAACACAAGTCATTCATGGGAGAACATGTCGTCAATCACTTTCAGAGTGCCATGACTTTTTCTTACAACTATCTTCTGTGGCAACATCAGGGAATGGCTTTCAGCATTTTCAAACTTTAATCATGCATGATACGTGTGCATCCACAATTCTTCCACTTTCAAAATGCAAGAAATATATATTCTCCCTCCCTCCTTGTTCACTGAATGTCTGCAGTGGCCAACAGTACATTTCTGGCATACCATTCTTCATCCAGCATGTGTGGTATCCAATTTGCACAGACCTTTCTCTATCTGTTTAGTGGAAATGCAAAACTTGCTGCAGACATCCCGACTTCTGATACAATTGCTATGTGCATCAAGCCATAGTTTTCTTTCAGAACAGCACAAACACAATCCATGCCTCTCAGTTGTTTTAGTTGCAGATGTGCCACTGAAAGGAGCATCACATGCATCCTTCCACCTATCACAAATGGCATTCATCAACCAGAGAATGATTTTATATAATTGGGCATGAATGCCAAGCCCTACATTAAAGAGATCATAACTCTCTTGGGGTGCTTTCCAAAGCAGTAATTAAAATCCATAAGAGTGCAAACATCTGTATGTGAGGAGGTTTCTTGCAGTCATACTCAGCCGGAAGTGACAGAGAAACAAACAGCTTCATCTCACCATTCTCCGGGGTCGACACTGTTGCCAAAGTTGTATGTTATGTTCCACTCCTTATATCAGTTGAAAAGTGGCACAGCCATATAAAACACTTATGAAGCAACATGGCAGTTAGTTAGAGTTTAAATCCCCTGCTGTGCAACAAAATATAAAATGAGGCGTTCAATGAACACTGCAAAATTTTTCATGTAGCGTAATTTGCAAACAGCTTCTACCTATAATTGCGGTCTTTAAAATTTAGCGCCAAAATTGTTAGTCCATTAGAGATAAGAAAGTAAAATAATGTGAGGGGAACCTGGACATTATTAAAAATGTCTCAACTTCATCACATATAACACAGATGTAAATTGTGTTTTCAAACCCACTTGTTTGTAAAACTCTGAGAATTGTAAATGTAAGCTTAAACAAAATTATTTTATCATTCTAGATTAGTCCACCATGCCTTAATATACTAGATTAGCTTACCCAGTTTTGCTTTAACTTCACGAGCACAGACAGCAGTGACCCATACTTAAAACAGTCTGTCACCATTACACTGCCATTGGTTAAAATGTATGCCTTGTGAACATCCATAAATGCCATTGCCTGCAATGTTAAGACAATATAACACCCACAAAAGGATAAAAAGTTTAATAATTAGAGGGTATTTTGAGATTAAATTCCCGATACAGCTTAAAAAACAAAAGCACAAAATAATTTGAATATCATACTGTTTGAATCTTATATGCCGGTATAGGAAACATATACACGACATGGCCAACCAAATCCCAATTGCTTTCAACATGGAAAGCCTTTGTCAGAAAACCAAATCTTTAAAAGCTGCCAAGTTCCTGTATCAATAAACACCACCACAAAATAAATAATTTTCATTTTAGCCTACAAAAATATTTCTATGTTTTCAAACACTAATTTTCAAAGTTTGCAATTCTTTCAAACAGAATTTTTACAATAAGAAAATAGCACAAGTATCCAAACAGTAAGATACTTCACAGACACGGAGCAAAGAAAGGCAGGTGGGCAGAGGATCCAAGTTATAACAGTTTTGAAATGTTCTACAACAATTTGAAATCTGTGACTGCATGTATGCAATTTCAAGATGCAAGAACACAAATGCACAATGATATAAAAGTGTGTGATTCTCAATATTTTACACACCACTTGATACTGAAACCAGCTGACAGATACGCTGCGCCATTTGGAAAATCAGGACTCCACCATGCAGTGCACCAGATACTTCATTTGGTGGCAAAAGTTTAAAGCAGTGTTTCTCAATTTGAGGCGGCTCACATAATGGATATGAAGGCGAGGCGGAGAGAGAGGTTGATGTAAGATTTAAGTCTGGCTTTATATTTGACAGACTGTTCTCACATGCAATGCTGGACGAAGGGGGAAGGGATACAGCATTTAAAATCATGAAATACGCTGCTTCAGTTTTTTACCTCAGCATGTGTGCACAGATGTAAAACTTTATCTGTCATGCTGAAAAAGAAAAATGTCAGTGAAAACAAAACATTAAGCAGATGTGTGGCCCTAAGATAAAAATGGAGGGAAATAAAAAAACTGCTTAAAGGGAGAGTTCACAATTCAAATTCTTCAGCTATTATTGTAGAGGCAATTAAATTAAGTACTGTAAAAGAGATAAGCTTACAAACTAGCCTCAAATGTTCTGTTGCATTACACAGAATGCAAATATGAGACATTTGCATCAGAGTCCAAGCAATCTCTTTGCACATGTGATGGGGCCCAGGATGCACCATGACATACATGTGTGCCATGTATGAAATATGTCCTCAATGTCACTATCCTGCACAACCGAACCTGTGCAGCTGGTTTCCAGACTTGTCACACATACTGTATATGAAGGGTGAGAAATGTAATAGAAGGAACACTAATCAAACTGTGGTTTGTAAAACCGAATTGTAGAAAATGCTAGGGATACAATGACATATATGGCACAATAACATTAAAGGAGAGCTTCATGGTTACACCGTGTATCAATGATATCAAATACTTTATTATCCAACTAATGCACTCAAATATATAAAAACATTAAATAAACCAATTAAACTTATAAAAGTCGTTCAAACATGTTTTGGTTCACGCAGGAACCATCATCAGGGATTCACCAATTTATTTAAACGAACCAACTTGAAGATAGCTTTTCGTCCCTCCAACATATTATATCAGCAACTCTCACAAAAATCTAACAATGCCAACCCCAACAGAATATACCATCTCAAATGTAACACATGTAATAGAGCCTACATAGGACAATCTGGCAGGCCAAAAACCATAAGGCATAGGGAACACCTACAATACATAAGAAATAATAATCCCACCTCAGCATACACTATGCATTCTGGATAACAGGCATGAATATGGCCCAGCTGAAGAAACCTTAAAACTATTAAAACCATGTACCAAAGGCATCAGAATGAATTGCTGGGAAACCCTATTCATACACATGCATTAGAAGCACAACATATTGATTTCCGAGCAGCAGGTCACTGACACCAATCCACTATTCGAGCTGGCCCTCATACCACATGATCTGCAAGGTATCCCATGACACATTACCTCTTTGTACAGTGAACCATATACACGCACACCAGAGTAAGTCCTACCATTCTTCTTTATCTTTTATAAGTAATATTATCATATATTAATATCTTTCTTAATGCCATACCTCCTATAGATCCCTTTATTACAGTCAGAATATGCCACCATAACGCTGTCTGCACCGACACATACTTTTGAACTAAACCTGTAATTTTAGCTAAACACTGGTTGTAGCTCCTTGATGATGGTTCCTGCGTGAACCAAAACATGTTGGAGCTACTTTTATAAGTTTAATTGGTTTTTAACTATTTCATGTTTTTATATATTTGAGTGATTTGTACTCCTCACCCAATTGTGCGGGTGATAAAATCGAGAAGAATGAGATGGGCTGGGCATGTGGCACGTATGGGTAAGGAGAGGGGGTGTATAGGGTCTTGGTGGGGAAGCCGGAGGGAAAGAGACCACTAGGGAGGCCTAGGCGTAGATGGGTGGATAATATTAGGATGGATCTCCAGGAGGTGGGATGTGGGTATATGGACTG
>Ga0131853_10019242_pt1 | contig 12426 bp, 6 predicted proteins | sample TergutLab28metaG_FD_92764 | JGI IMG/M metagenome (GOLD analysis project Ga0131853, IMG submission 92764) | Labiotermes labralis P1 segment gut microbial communities from Petit-Saut dam, French Guiana - Lab288 P1 (version 2) (version 2) | ecosystem: Host-associated > Arthropoda: Insects >...
ACGTTAATTACATGTTAAGTACAGATATTAACATTATAGAAACCACATATTTCTGCCAGTTTTAATATGTATTTGGTAATCAATAAGTGTGTAACAGCTGTCAAAGTTTCAAACTTCTCTGGCAATTATCTCCGTAACCATTCAATTTTGGATATAGGTGTTTTGGGTTATATCGGTACACTTTAACATAAGGAACACTCTCCCGAAGTCTGGCACATTCCTCCTGGGACACCCTGTATGTAGGTCCGTTGAACTTGTCAAGGCTACAAAATTTAAAGACAATCGGCACATGACTGTGGTAAGGTTGTCAGCCCTCCCAGATATATTCCTTGTAATCATTTCTGTTAGAAGTTGAATCCACCGCAGGAACGCAGTGCAGTTGGTGGTGTTAGTATTTAAGTTAAATATTTTAAAGCAACAGACTGGTTTGTGAGATCTTGTGGTTATGAAGTTACAATAATACAATTATAAATGCATTTGATTCAGCTATCACAGAAGCTCTCTGCATATTGGTTCATGTGGCTAAAAGTAAACTGATGTTTCAAAAACTTTGAAGTTTACTCTCTCCATAATTCTTGTTAGCACAACTACAATGTCAATATCTTGAATCAGTAACATTTTTTGGACAGCAGGTATCACCCCACATTATACAGAGTTCAATTACAAACTGAACCCAGACACATGGAAAACTTAATGTTCTTACATTTGTAAATGTAATATATATAATATAATGTACTTCATGTTAGAGTAGGTGTTGGATTTTACCTCTGGCATTCAGACATGCTTGATTTTGAAAGAAATGAAACACTAGGCAACTTCATTCTGAACTTCCTGAGACACTTTTCATACAGTTTCCTCATACAGTTCTGCACACTGGAGAATCCTCCATATTAAACTGTACTGCATATTACTTAACAAAGCAAATTTAGTTACACTGTGCTTCAAACATCAGGACTGTGTGACTTAAGATGTCAGTAGATTCAATGTAACGATACACACAACATTACCACTGGCAGTGTGTGACTCATGCAGTGGCCATTTCACCAGAAATTTCTAGACAAGAACTTCAAACACTATTTAATAATCTGTCCCTCAGGTGTCAAGTACGTCTGAGAGTTTAAAGAGGTCACTTCTACCTCCTACTCTGACATGTGTTAAGTTACATTATATATTTTATGACGAAATATAAGGCTGATGCTTGCTGTGCATATGGGTTCAGTTTCCATTTGAATTTGCTGTATCTTTAGACCTTCCACCTACCAAACCATCACTAAGAATGCAGTACAAGTTTCGAATTATAATCAAATTATAAACACATTTCCAAAACTTTATTTCTATAACAACATTTCTAAATAATTAATGGACTGGACATTGCAGTTCAGGGGTCATTAGTCATGCCTTTTATTCAGGAGGTTCTCAGTTCAATTCTTTGCCCAAATGCCAGCTATCCTCTTTGGCTTTAGCTGTGGTGTGTTTGAGGCCTTCAGTCTTCTGTGAAGTTGTGCAGCGAAAAGTTACATTTCGTTACTGATGTTTCAGGACTGTGTCAGTCCCTAAACTTCAGTACTTTAAAATGTTTCATGACTACCCCCCCAGCCCCCTCCCCCAGTTCGTATCCCATTATTCATAACCATTCTTCCAGTCAACAATATATAGCCTATGCAGTTGGGAAGGCATGTTAAATAAATTAAGAAAGAAAAAAGAACAAACATACACACAAATAACTCTATGGTATGGGATCTTCCTTGAGTAACCCAACAGCTGTCCAACTGAATATCCCTCCTGATATGGAGCAAAATGCTCATTCACTACAAAAAAAAGTCTCACACCTGAAGCACATCCTGGGCCAATTCAATCCAGCTCATATCTTCATCTCTTCTCCCAGAAATCCAATTTAGTACTGTCATCCATTCCAACTACATGCAAGAGAGCAACTAATACAACTTTGTCTGGTATGATTCACTCAGAAGTGAATTTTTAGTGGCCTGTATTTTCTGGGAATATAAAGACCACCTACTTCATTAAGTGATTTATTTTAAATGCAAGTTGCTTTTCCACAAACTCGCACAGCCACATGGGGTGGACATTCAATCAGTCCCCTAAACTACCCTGAAATTTTCTCATAACTGGGAGATTACTGCTACTGAATTTATGTCAGGATTCCTGATGTATGTACATAGCTCTCACATATGCACCAATTACAGAAGTGGTTCCAAATTCTTTTCACGTTGCAGAACACCTTGAAAAATAATATTTATTGTATCATAATTCAAAATAAGAAAAATTGTACTATAAAAGAATATGCCATATTATATTATGGACCCAAACAGATAAATAACATTTACTTGAGCAAGGGGTTCCACCAGTCAAATCAAATAATGCTAGGAGTCTCTCCTCATCAGCGATCTGCAAAACCATGGTTTGAGAACCACTGAATCAGAGAATCCAAAGGCCTCATCCAAAAGTTTTTAAGTTCGATATGTTGTAAGATATTTATAACTTCTGTACAGAATGCCTGTTAAATGGCCTTGTAGTTTCAAATTCTAACAAAAAATCTGAATATTTGTGATTACAGACTTCAAGTTCAAAGCTCCAATCACCAAAAATTTTTTCAGTAATTGATAAGCTCTACATCACTTTACACTTTCATTTTAAGTTGTCATTTATCTAACCTGCAGTAATTCCTCACAAAAAATTTAATTTTATTCTCTTACTGACTAAAACATAAATTCAGAATTCTCTTAATTTTTATGACACTTATATTATGCAGTAATATCCCACTACAAAGTCCTTATAATTATCAAATAATACATGTTTTATATCAAATTAATATTAGGCAATGGAGAATACATCAAAACGAATAACAGCATGTGCTTCATGAAATTACCATTCCAACAGTGATTTTGAAATTAAAAAAAAAGACATAACAGTACAATTTATAGTACAGACACTCACCATGTATATAATGGTTCAATTCTACAAGTCCTTAAGTAACCTTAATTTTATGTTGGAATTTGATGCACTACCCCCTACATACACACACACTATGTGTGTCGGGGGTATACACATGAGATATAATGTACATTGCACATTACACTTCCTATGCATAAAAAATTTTTGTATTTATATACTACAAGTGTGTATTGTTGGTCCAGTAACTGTCTACTGAGACAGTAAGCACGATGTAACCATGTTAAAACCTTAGTAATAATGTGGGGACAGTAAATAAGAAAATGGAATTAAAAAAAATAACTTTTATGAAGCCTGGCCTGGGGGGTAGGGGTTAGCCTGTATTCTCCTGCCTCCTCTGATTCAATTTGCTTTCATTCCTGTAAAAAAAATGTGGCATGCACTTCAAAAATTTTATTTGAATATTTTATTATTATCAGAAAACTGCATATGTAGTGGTGTGTCTGTACTATCACATTCCAAATATTTAAGGACTGAAGAACCTGTACAAACAGCACATTTAACACCTAACAGAAAGCAAACAAACAAAAAACAAAATATGATAGAGTAAGTGATAAAAATGAATACTAAAATATTTTATAATTGAGTATATAAAAAACACCATTTCCTTTGTCTTAATGATAAACAATGCGCCTGAGAGCATGCAGTCTTCTTGTGTCATTCAATCACAATCCACCTCCTTTTCCACTTGTGTCTCCAAGAACATATTTCTTGTATAAATAGTTCATCTGTTCTAAGAATACGAATGTCAGAACAGTGTGTGGACCAAGTCGAGCATAGTACGGAGTGAATCCTTTCCAAAGAGCAAAGAAGCCCTCTCTGCGTACAACCTTTGCTAGTACATCAACACCACCAGTATATTCTGGTTTTCCATCAATGGTTTTCATATTCTGGATTCTAAAGTGGAAAGAAAACAAGGCAATGAATTAATGTACAAACACACACATATGTATATAGTTATATTGTCATAGGTACAGCAGCAGAAGGCATACATTCTACAATATGTGGTATTGTTCTACTCAGCATTCTGTCTGTGGAGTTTTCTCCTTACAGTCAGCGGCTGGAATAAAGAATATCCCAGTGAAGAGATATAAGAGATATTAAGTAAAATACTTCTATTTATTAGTAACAGGGATCAAAGACAATGTAACAGATGAGGTACTAACTTATTATTACAAGTTTTATTATTTTTTAAATATTTTGTCTAGTTAAGAGAGTTTCTGAATGAAAAGGACGGATGTGACATTATCTATGGGAAGTCTGTAAAACAGCTACATCTGTCTTCACACATTCTGCTACTAGGCATCTGTGCTTCTGGGATACAGCAGTGAGTCACTGGGTGATTGGTGACTGACATTTTAAGATGGCGTGGTGCTCTCATATTCAAGGGTCAAAATATCCAATGAGAATTCTTCATTGGACTAATTACCCAGAAATGTGGTACCATAACCCAGAAGAATAAAGACCTCAACTGAATCACTGCAAAAACCGTAAACCTCACATGTTGCACTACTTTTTGTTTCTTTGACACATGATTTATGTGTACTAGAGCAACACAGACACACACAGGAAATCTGCAGCTTAAGTTCTGCGCACTCAACTGTCATTACTGCATTGAAGTGATAATCTTCCTATTTCAGTCCTCTCTGCCAATACAGAAATACCAATGGCATCCAATACTTGAAGAATCTTAAAGTTGGAAGATTTGAGGTTCTTACAGCAGTGTTGATGAAGACTGAAGTCATATGGGTTGTTATGCTACGTCAGCTGGTAAATGGTTCACATCACTGAAGGAACTACCAACCAGCTAACATAATGTAACATCCCTGAAGACTTATATCTTCAACCCCAGCACAGACACGGTTTTGATACTAGTGTTACATAATATGCACAATATGCCACGTGTTTATCTTTCTGACTATTCCGTAGTTTACATTACATGAATAAATACAACATACTGTATTACAATAACACTGTGTTGATGGAATGGACTTTTATACTGTACCACATCTTGCCAATGTAACCAACAGCATCACAAAGTGTGGATTCAACTATCACTACTCTCACTATCATTTAGCAGTTGTCTATAAAAGGTAGATCTCAAAACATTATTTTTAAAATGCTACCTCGTTTTTGCTATGTCAACTGGCATTGAAGCAGCTGTTGTAATAAGCCCAGAAATCATACTGCTAACAAAGTGGCAGAAGACATTATCTTTGAAGTAACCTGAAAAAAATAAACTGAATTAAAAGCATGTGATCTTTGTCATATTGTTTAAACTGAGATCTTCCCTCTTCTGGGCTGCTGCACAGCATAAATTGATATAGTTGGTAACAAACAAACCTACACTGAGCAACAACCCAGAACAGCAACGATCTCAACTAGACTGCTGCAGAAACCTGAAGTCTCCCAGCACTTCCACTCATTGTACTTTATGCTATCAGACCAGTTATTTAAATGTCCTTTGTATACTAATTTCCATGCACCTTTTGCATGATTGCATAATGTGAACACAAATAAAGCTGTTTATCCACACACTTCATCTGGAGTCCTGTTGGGGAAATTCTCACTAAATATTGTATGAACTTTATGCCACATTTTCATTTACTATGATCAGTAATAACATTGTGAATACAAAAATTTGTGAGGTGGGAGCATGAATCTTGCCAATTAAAGAATAATCTTGAAATAAAGTATGGAACAGATATTCAAAATATATGCACCATTTTTAAGGTACTTTGTGTGTGTGTGTGTGGTGGTGGGGGGTGGGGGTGGGGGGAATGTAAAACAACAAAGTGAAGACACAGCTTCTGCTATAAAGGTAATAACTACAAGCACAGACGCTAGCCACCTGAAATCTGGAATAGAGATAGAGCACAAACATACCTACAAAGTCTGCCTTAAATATTGATTATGATGTAACAATCGGACATGCAACCTTTTAGTTTAGATGCAACCAATTTAATGTACATTAAATATGAACTTAAATTGTAAATACTTTTAAAACCTAACTTCCCTCAGAGTCTCACCTATGGCCACATGTGCAAGAGTTCAGAATCCTAGCACACTTAATTTCACTATTGTGTTATATATTTACATTATCTACATGTGAATTATAACACAAAACATGTTTGTAAAATTTAAAACAATAAATATGTTGGTTTATGAACAGTTTTGTTTCTATATAATTAAGAGGTTAAGAGGGAGTGGGATTTGAGGTTCTTACAGTGGTGTTACTGCAGATTCACACCTACAGGGATGTTATGCCATGTCAATTGCTGTAAACTAGTTATCAGTGTTTCAAAGCATCATAGCACCTCTATGAGAACTGTGGTCTTCTGGGTTATTTTTTACCAACATTTTGAGACAACCTATCAGTCCCATTCCCCATCTTAGATTTTTGACCCCTGAAGATAGGACATCAGTAAGAAATTACCACTTCTCACTGTGTAATAACCCAAAAGAGCACAACCTCATCTACTTTGTGGTGGAAACCTGAAATCTTGCACAACACCTTCATCTCCATGGTCAAACACTCCAAGAAGAGTTCTTTCTCCTCTTGTACCTTTTTGAACTGCTTAACTCTGAAGATGAATGTCAGTAACTGTTTACCCCTCAATATGGCACAATATCCCAGAACACTTGGAACTTAAGGTTAAGAGAAATCTCAGTGTATGTTTTATATGTAGAGGGTGACTGCACAGTGACACAGTGACCAGTGAGTGTTAAGCTGTATATGCTTGACAGTTTCATGTTGCCATTGTGTCTAAGGGGAACAGGTACAACAAACTGCGCCACCACATTTAACAATTCCCATTCACGAGTGGCAAAGGAATAACATAGGAATGCATTTCCATGTGAGATATGAAGTTCTCACAGTGGTCACTTCTCAACTTCTAGTCTTCCAAACAAAATATAGTGCTTCCTGAACAATCCTCAAAGAAAGTATGTATTTTTGGGTGTAAGCAGTATTTCACTCTTTAGGGGTCATCACATAAGCCACAAAATGCACCTACTAGCAGTGTCATGTCTGCCTGTCCATATGCATAAGCACAGTTCTCACTGGATGGATTTCTATGAAATTTGGTACCGGGAACTTTTGTGAAAATCTGTCACGAAAAACTAAATTTGGATAAAATCAGACAAAAATATTTTGCATTTTACATGAAGACTTAAATACATTTTATTGCTGCAGGCAACATACATATGTCATAAAAGTACTGTTTGATTTCCACGGAAACAATGGTTACAAAAACTTGCTGCAGTGTTATGTTATATGCACACTGTCTTTATTGTATTTGCTGTAATATGTTGAAAGTTTTTTATGTTTTGCTGACCGTGCATCCCAGTATATTTACCTTAGTAATTAACCAACTTGATGCACAAAATTTTGTTTTACAATAAGTTTTATTTCACGCCTCTACATGTTTCAAGCACCATGTGCTCATCATCAGGAGGTAAAAATTATATTATACAGCATCTGGTATCATCACACCTATAGGTGATGCTCGAAACATGTAGAGGCATGAAATAAAACTTATTGTAAAACAAAATTTTGTGCATCAAGTTGGTTAATTACTAAGATAAATATGTTGAATGTTGTTTTGCAATTACATAATTAGACACAAACTGCAGCTACTTATTAAATAAAACATGTTATTCAATAATGCTCTGGAATCATTCATATTCATAAATTATAAATGAATGTATGGATCTTTCCTCTGTTTCGTCAAACTTACCTAATTACTAAGAACATTATTATATTGCACATAATATGTTTTCTAAACATCATGTTGCCATAACATTCTGTTGTCAGTTGTATGTACGTTAAAGAATGCTTGTGTAAAGTACAATCATGTGGAACAAGAGAGATTCCTCATGTTTATATGGATGAGCACAAGTACAAAGGCATACATGACCTTATTTAAACAGGAGCCAGTTGTAAATTAACATTCCTTCAGAAATCTGGACTGTGTGTATGGACATGTGACAATGACTATTATGTCAAGCTACCATTGCCTGTATGTTTAAATATGGTCACTCACTCCACAGTAGCAGAAGATATAACATCCCCTATTCCCAGATGATACTTATAGTTAAAAGCTGGCTACCAATCTCACATTACCAAGACAAGTATAAACCACTATTCCTGGATGATAAAAGGTTAATATACCGGTATTTTTTTACAGCATTGCAACATAAACATTTATGAGGCAATGGAAGTGACCTCAGCCTTCTCTGCAGCACATATTTTGTCAGCAATGTCAATTAATGAAAGTCAAACAAGGTTAATGTGGCAACATGCAATGACATTCTGATAATCCATACAATATTTGCACTTAATATGTTAAAAAATTAATAATCAGTGCTCTCACACATAATATTTCTCTGTTATAAGATCAACTGACATAACTTGTGGACAGCTCAGGCCTGTGGTCCCAACACTGTGCTTTGCTATGTATATGAGCAGGGTGTCTATGTTTTCAATTACCTTAAAGAAGAAAATGTTTGTAAGTTCGTTAACTGTAAATGCAATTAAAACAACTATCTAACCTGTATCAAGGAGGAACTGTTTAGCTTGTGAGTAGGACGCAAGTTGAGCAGCATTCACCACCATGGCTCGACCCATGGTTGGAACCGCTCCTCGCCAGAGTGTGAGGACTCCTTCTTCTTTCACAATCCGAAATAATGAGTCAAACACATTTTTGTAATTCCGTCTTTCTGCTGGAGGCAAACGACCATCAGCTGTCATTCTGATTAATGATACTTCTGCAGGTGTTCCTACAAAAGCACCAACTACTCCGGCTGTCATTCCCAGAGCTGCCTTTACAAAGAAACCTGGGGGTTTGCCATCTGTCCTAAGGGTCAGTTATAAAACATAAAGTAAAATTTACAGTGGGTAAAATTCTAAGACATTAAAAAATTCGATGCTCAAATTGAGGAGGCAGTAATACATTCCTGAGGCCAGTTATCAGCTGTACATGTCACTGTCATAGTAATAGAGGGGAGAAAAATTCTTGCCTATATTATGTTTGTAACAAAGTCACAGACTTTTCTGAGTATTTAAATTAAATTCCTTTGTTTTGATAAATGGAAAATAGTAATTTCAATACTTACATGACATTATGTGGATTCACAGAATTTTTTACAGATTTTTTATTGTGTTTAAACGACTTCAACATCAAACAACAATGGTTTAACAAGTCAGTTGATGTTAGGTTTGATAATGTATAACAATGACACTTTTAATTATCTGCCATACCTAGTAAAACACATAACTGATCTTGCAGCTGATGAAAATTCAGTCATTTTGGTAAAAGTGGATGCAAGGTAATTTATTTTGGAATGTACAATAGAGGTAGGTTACATTCCAATCAAACTGCACCTAGCATTCCTCCTGATTTTTATAAGCAGGAATGACTGGAATATTATCAGTATTAATTTCACCTCATAGAACTAATGAAGCATGGTTTTTTGTTGACCGAAATTGGTTATCATATTAAAAAATAACAAATCTCATCCTGAAAACATTCAGAATAACAAGGTAAATATTCCTCAATTGATTACCATTAGTCCAAAATAACAAATCTCACCCTGAAAATATTTCAAAGAGCCACGTATATATTCCAAGTCTTGTCGTTGTATAGGTAGCTTGTCGAAGGAGTCCAGCTGACAGACCATTATACATAGCCACAACTCCTTCTTTTTTTACTATCCCTTGAATTGCATGAAAACTTGTTTTGTATTCCCTTGCCTTTCCTCCTTCGCCACTGAGCTGCATCCTATTCTTTACCAGATCCAGAGGTTGGACAACACATGTTGCTCCCATGCTGTAAATCACCACAATTTCACTAGGAATGTAAATAAATCCACAACTCATCACACATTTCTATTTCTGCCTACAGCACATTGCTATATGTTATTACCGCTCAAACAATAACTACTAATTTTCGGAAATGACAATTTAATCATTCCTCAACCAAACACATATCAAAATCTATGAAATCCATTACTACATGAAGAAATACTGTACTTCCAATACTAGAGGAGCAAAGTGAAGTTGTCCCAATGCTTAACTATGCACCAAGCCGTGAAGGCATTTGGGAGAGAGAAGTACAGTTCCACGCCCCAGCCGCTTCACCCCCGGGGAAAAACTAAAAAGGTACCCATTGCAGATGAGACTGCGTGGGCCCCAGAGCTAGTCTGGTCGTTTTTTAAACGAGAAAAGTCTGTTGCCCCTGCCTGGAATCGAACCATGATACCTCAAGTCGTCCACCTGTAACCCAGCCGCTATATTCATTACTAGCAAGAGTAAATGGTGTTTACATCTTTCCTACTTACCCGGATAGTCCACCAAAAAGAAATTTAATGGAATTGGGAATCGTCTTCGCCTTTTCTCCCGCCATTGTGTCGAACGTGATACGCGATTTTCCTTTACGGGCTCAACGCCAACAATACTGACACCTACGGAGGCCACGGCCCCACTGGCACGGTACATCCTATCCAACAGCTGTGTTCGTCAGCTGATCCACTGCGATAACCAAAATGTGTCCCTACCTTCGCCACAGAAAGTAACATTTTATTCTGTAACGTTGTGTAACCGTAACATCGTTGTATATTTACGAAGGAAGAAGTCACGGACGTGGAAAGTTAACGTTATCTTTTAATTATTCCTAAGCGGTGTACTGAGTCAATGCTACGAAACGCGGAACTCTATTAAAGACGGGCGCGAAGTTTGATTTCGAAATAACCAAAATATTTTGTACAAGCTATTATTACTCAAAATGAACACTGCAGTCGTTATGAGCTATTTATGCTGATGAAATACATACATCTACAAGATAAAATGTTGTTATATGAGTACGTAACTTAACATCTTAATGTTTAAGTATGAACAAAATTAATGAATGAGCGTAAAACCACATCAAAATTTAATTTAAAAAAATAATGCCACCTCTTTCTCCTAGTATATGTGTGTTATACATGTATAACGCACACAACACACGGTAGAAAGCAGATGGTTTTGTGCAAGTAATAAGAGGTTCTTCCTGAAGATAGTGTACATAACACACCGAAACATGTAGGAGAGATGTGATAAAAACATGTATTAAAAATAAAGATGTGAATTTGGTTTGAATATTAAAAAATCGTTTAATGTACAAGAATGTACGGAATGGAAAACTTTAAAATAAAAACTATTGTTCTGCCTGCCACGTGTTTTTCGCATTTGATGTTTGGTTTTTGAAAGGTAAGCGACCTATGCGTGCAGTTATTTCATTTCAATACATATCATAAAGACTCGTTCCACTTTTCTAGATCACTTCTACTGTCCGCATCCCCTATGATTTTAGCTCGTACGTGACAACCAGACCGCCTCTCATACCGCAAGCTTTGATAAGTGGGTGGAAAGTCCCGTAATTTGGGGCTCCAGGCCTAAACTAAAATTAAAAATAAATAAATAATAAATTTTCTGCATTCATAATGGAGGTACGTTTGTGTAGTTAACATAAATTAGTAGTCATTCGAGGAGACATCGTAAGAAGCATCTGGTGAGGAGAGAAGCACAGGTTGATGGTTGAGGCTCAGGTTTAAGGACCTGTTTAGAAGCATTTTGAAACAATTCTTGCGATGTAGATTGTTTCGTATGTTAAAGGTGTCCTCTGATTTGTTAGATTAGTATTATTTTTTGTTCTGATGTGACACTCCTCTTTTCCTTATCAATAATCTTTTTTTTTTGTAGAGTTTTTCATCTTGTAAACAGACTTTCCTTTCACGCTTAAATTCTCGATATTTGTCACTCTCTACGTCATATCCATCACACAACGACTTTACACAAGAACACTTATCCATACACTTATTAATTATACTTTGTTTTTTGTGCTAAGACACACACGCTTCCCGTTGGCACACATCGAGTCCGATGGTCCTATTGACATACGTATTTTCTAAAGGTAGATGAAAGGAAGGTCTAATTTTGAAGTAGAACTGTTCATGGAAACAGTGCAGATTGCAAACTTTCAGTGAAACACTTTAATCTCGTGACAATAGGGCAGGTAGCACCGTGTAAACAATGAGCCGACTCCCGGGATTACGCAGTGCTAATTCCAGTTTTATTTGTTCCGGAATATAGTGGGTTTCCGAAGAGTTTCCGATACTCGGACACCGGGTAAAAGACCCCATACTTGTACCCGGCAGTAGGACACTTAGAAAATTGTGGCCATCTTGAAAAATGTAACATATTTGGATAATGGTCAAACAAACAGAAAATAAACCCCAGTTTATTCATACAGTTTTAGTAAAATTATATATATATATATATATACACACACACACACACGGACCGCCTCTGTGGTCTAGTGGTCAGAGTTTCTGGCTACAGATACAGAGGTCCCGGGTTCGATCCCCGGCGCTACCAGATTTTCTGAGTAGTAGTGGGTCTGGAACGGGGTCCACTCA
>Ga0131853_10019243_pt1 | contig 12426 bp, 6 predicted proteins | sample TergutLab28metaG_FD_92764 | JGI IMG/M metagenome (GOLD analysis project Ga0131853, IMG submission 92764) | Labiotermes labralis P1 segment gut microbial communities from Petit-Saut dam, French Guiana - Lab288 P1 (version 2) (version 2) | ecosystem: Host-associated > Arthropoda: Insects >...
GGGGGCTGAAAATATCCGATTCGTTTAGAACATCGTTATTTTAAAAACATAGAAAATAAACTACTAAACCTGTGAAATGTACAGGTGGTAATATTTTTAATGTTTTTACAAAGTAAACAACACTCACAAAATAAAAACGTATTTTATATTTCTCTGGAAGTAGGTTACATAAAAAAAATAATGTAGGCCTATTATTGCGTCGTGGAAAATCGTAACCTGTAACGACGCCTGAGGTTTCATCAATATTACCAGTAATTATAGCACAACATTATTGATCCGCGTTTCTAATCGTATTTCATAACAGCAGAAACAAAGATGGCGTATAGTTCAATGAGTGATCCTGTATACACGCAGTTTGTGCAGAGTGGGTGGATACCACGCGTTTTTAAGTTCAGCGAATGGCGTGACCATTAGGAACATTGCGTGTTCATGCAGGCATCACAGAAAAGTCTGTGTCTGTCCGTCTATCTGTCTTTTGTTTAACCCTTCAGGGTCTGAAATGTTCGCTAAATATCGTACATAGGATGAGGCGTCCTATACTAATTTCATTGCTGGATACGCAGGTTACATCATACCATTAACATTAGTGTTTAATGCATGCAGCAGCAAAGTTCGCTTTGGCAATTCTCTATACACGGCTAGGGTAATACATTATACCCGTACACCGTGCGTCTATAAAACAATCTAACTGCATGTAATGCCGTTTCATTTCTTTGTGCATACTTCATTTCGCCACTAAAATATTTCTAAAGCCCCTTCCAGTTATACCCCAGTAGCTCATAAAAATTTCAGCAAATATTTGATGAACTTTTTTTACGGATCTGAATTCTCAATTCAATTGTAATCTCGCACTCTCCCATGGAATATTAAAGATAGCCATTACAAATTAGAAGCATATACGTGAATGGTACAAGTTCCTTGTAAACTGACACACACACACACACACACACACTCACTCGCACTCACACTCACTCAATTTGATAAATAGATGTAAAGATGCAATTAGTCACTACCGGCTATTGTTGAATAAGGCAAGCATTGCATACAGACACGGACCAGCAGGTAAGACAACGGCGAATAATGCAACTGTCATTACTGTTTTATTCTGTGCCAAAGTGTAGAGTGTGAATGAGTTGGAATAGCTCTCACTTCTTGTGGTAGAGTCCTTCTTGCGAAACTGGTAGTCTCTCAAATGTTCAATAAGTCCCTTATCTTGTATAGAAACAGAAGGCTCATTTCCATGTGCACAAGAGCCCGCCTTTGAACCCTTCCTTGAGCTTGCTGAATCCAATCTACCACGTTGTACCCCGTTTCCGAGATACACTTCAATGTTTTCCTCCTATCAAAACGCCTAGGTGTCCAAACTGTTCTTGTCCTTTCAGATTTTCAGGTATTACCTTTCTGTGCATTTCTCAGCTCACGTCCACCATAAAGACGTATTATGACTCTGTTTAGCTTTCTTTCTCGTTCTTAAGCATGGAAGGAGACATCAGACGTCCACTTTTGTGTGCGAGTGTGTGCGTGCGTCCCCTTTCAGGTTCTGGACCAGTTTACCATTTTTTTCCGTATTCAGTGTGCTGATGTTTTGGCACTGTAGACCGTTTCAGTCTTATTTCTCTTAATAACAAAGAATTTTTGTGTATTACGCATGCAGTCGAACACAAAAATTCTTTGTTAATGAACCAACACAACGGGGATGACGCACCTCAAAATTATTTCTCGTAAGTTCCTCCAGTCAGATGTAACTTGGAAGCTGTACAAACCTGTGAGGTGGCGCTGACGCTTCATGTCCTTAATTAGAGGTTCACAAATCCTGGGCGCCAGGTCGCCATGGCGACTAAATTTTTTACGTTGGCGCCTAATGTTTGTGGGGCGCCTGTATAGGACTTCATTCATGTCACCCGTATGGCGCTTAGAATTTTAAGGCGTCTAATAGATTTTTGTAAAATTTGTGCACCCACTTTTCTATATTATGTATTATCTTCTTAATTATGAAGGATATTTCCAGTTCATTAGTCTTCCAGAATGATGTCTCCTGAGCGTCAGTAATGCTGTGGCTTTCTCTGTGCAGGCTTACATCTACTTATAATAAAGTCGTGCAGTTTCAACAGCAAATTCTAACGAATCCCGTCTCAAGCTATGAGTTCCACAGATAACGCTTCATTTTATCCCTTCGGGCATGTAATAACCCTAGAGCGATACTGGTGAACCACATTTCCCCGAGTATTTATGCCGTGAATTAGAGGAGTTCTTAAGAGACAGCTGGATGGATTTTATCGGCATAGAATGACGCTGCAATGCCGACAGTAATATAGGTACTAATGAATGTTTCAAAACTTCCTGTATTATCACTGAATGTTCACGCCATAAATATAAGGAAGTCGTAAGACACAACTTGAGGACTTCTTCTTCTTCTTCTTCTTCTTCTCTCTCTCTCTCTCTCTTTTTTTTCTTCCAAAAGTGTGACGATGTAATGCTGGCCAAAGCATAAGCACGTCTTGACTGCTTCATTATTTTTTTTTGTGGCGGGGTGGGGAGAGGGGATTGCGGTAGGAATCTATGCCGTCTGGTCTAATTATTGTCAACCGTAAACATAATCCGGTTGTGACTTACAAATCAAGCTTCTTTTGTATTGGGCTGTTTGTTTATCAAGTCTGTTTAAATACAATAAGGATACGGAACTCTTTTTTACTGCCGGTATAAAACGAATTTTCAACCACATAAAACGCTTCTAACTTATCAATATTTAATATTTCGTTGTAATCGGTTACTCAGTGTTACTGAAAAAGAATTTGCAAGGACGCGAATGAAAGCAGAATTAGCTACAAGTGCTCGATTAACTGGAGTTATAAGGATGCGAATGTTTATTTCGTTATCAATATACAGCACTAATCGTCAATCACATCAAAAGCTGTTACCTTCTTATCGTCACTGTCTCATACTTTCCTCAAACATGTTCACACACCATTGTAAAAAAAAAAATGTACCATTAAAGGTCTAACGAAATGACCTCTTTATTAAATATGAGCGATATATATCGACACTTCATGTCGACCACTTTATCATGGAAACCTGCGACTGCAACGTCACTGCCTTATGTCGACATACCCCTAGGCTTTAGCATGGTTATGATGCCACTCAGAAACGAAGCTGTATCGTAACCATGGCAACCGGTGGCTGTGACGTTTACTTTCTCACTAACCAAGGGCACAATATACGTAGATATATTGCACCCAAGATAGCCGGCGTTTTGGCGTAGTTTAACCTCTTTGAGCTTTAAGAATAGACAGTTTGAAATAGACTGGCAGTGAACTCATTTTTAAAATGCAACACCGCGGGACGTGTAAGACGTAAACGAAACCAGGCCTGCGGGATCATGCCTGCCGTCAAGGATACGGAAATATTTGAAGTCATGTAAATTTTCTATGGACGACTCCATCTTATAACCTGAGTCATCGAGGGGTGTGCTGTGGTCACCAGAAACTTTTGATTTATGTTAGCTTAACCCATAAGATCGCATTGCCTCTTGTACTATGTTTGAATTCACGTGCGTGCGGCTGTTGTATTTATTCTTAGGTATTTTCTTGTGTCAGCTTCAGTAGTCTCCAAGGAGCCCTACATAGATTATAAGATGGCCTTCAACACTAATTATTTCGAAAAATTAAGTCCTAGCCAACATGTTTGTCCGTCGAGAGAGCTGATGGTGTGCGATGTTCGTTAACGTTGCTTTGCAGGGAGCATAGAGCATCACTGCTGACAGACATTATGTATGGTTTTTCAAGCCATTATACTATTAAAATCCGAATGTCGTAAGGATCCACCTGAATAATATTCATTTTCGAAGATACAAATTCTGTGATCTTATGGTTCATTTGGGACAAGAGTTGTCACAATCCAAAATCTGTGATTTTTCGGGAGAAGCTTTTGAAAGTTTTGAAGTGCTATAATGTTCTGTGAGAGCAACGACGACACAACTGCCCTCCAGCGGCGAGTTTTGCAGACTATACCTGTTGAAAGTGCATCTGCAAACGTTTCTTTCTATGCCAATAACTCTAAAATGCCAAATTTTGAGCTGTGACACTTGTCGCAAATGAGCATTATGTTCTGTCGATCGGTAAACAGTTTTCCGCGTTTCAGAGTAGCTTTTTGCCACCGCAACGCGCGTAACTGTTTACCAGTGCACACGGCGGAACCTTACTTCTGGAGTCGTTGTCATCAGCACTGTTGTCAGAACTTTTATCAGATTTCGTAGAATTCGTGTGTGAAGTAGCGAAGGTGCCTGGGATCGTGTCCCCGTGTGTCGGGAGCAGTAAAGTGTTAGCCAGTTGGCGTGCTACGAACATGCCATGTCACCACTGTCCTTCCCAGATCCCCGTCGTCAGTAATATCAGTGCGGCCTCTTTGCGAACTTGTGATCTGCGATGTAAACTTGCTGAACGGTTCTCTCGTTTTGTGTGGCTTTACACTTTCGCAGAATGTTCCGGTTAGAATTAATAATAATAACAACATGGCGCTTGTGTGAAATCCGCATTTAATTGTCCGCTAGATGACGGTAATTGACGAATAATTGAAGCTGCTCACGTGGAAGGTTGTTTGGGCAACTGACACAAACACGTATGTATGAGAATTTCTGTGCATTAGTATTGAAAACACCGAGGCGTTGGGAATTTTTCAGATTATGAACCGAAATGTTTTGTTGTATTGCCAGCGTGTGGTAATATCCTGCAGTACAACGGACTGTCGCACATTTTTTTTTTATAACATTTACGAACTAACCTGGTTTTGATTGAATCGCGTAAATTACGATTGCAGACGTCTAGTGCTTACAGCTCTCTTTTATCTTCTGTTGTATTAGCATTCATGACATATTTCTTACTAAGTTGTATGTAAGTTCATGTATTAACCTACATACCACATGTTATGAATTCTAAAGAGTGTTATTTAGACGAGACTAAACACACCACGAACACGTCGTATTTTCGTGTTCTGACGTCATATCCGCCTTCAGGATTCGCTTTCTTTTGTTACCATAATCTTCATGATCTTTGTCGTTAAATGACTGTAACTCTTGTTAGCCTGTCGGTGTGTGTGTGTGTGTGTGTGTGTGTGTAAAAGCATTTAAGAGAAGGTTGGTGTCTTTACTTCTTCCTAGAACTTCTTGTGTTGTATTCGTAGTACAATTAAATTGAAGTATTGTGTCTTTACTATAATTTTATTGTTTTAAGTGAAGTTAAATCGGCGAACACATAAACCTCTGTAAATGTCGGTGTTGGCTTTCTTCATTATATTTCAGTGTAATCACTTTGCCAAGAACGCCGAAAAACGCGGCCGTTCTCTGCCGATAGCCAGACTCGCGGAATATAATTGCGGAATAGTTATAAAATGCCAAATTGCAGATTCTGGCAGTTGGGACATTGTAGGGCACTGTTGTCTTAGATTGACACTGTGATGCCTGGTAAAATTTTTAACAGCATTTCGAAGCAGTCTGCAGCTTCCGGCTTCGTGGTAGGATATATAGAGAGGGGGCTGGTTGTTGCAAAAACGTTGGTATGTTTCTTCCAGACTACATTAAGTGACATGCCAGAAGACAGAATTCTATACATAACCCAGTTGCGAGCAGCCCTTTGGCCACGAGGGCCAAATTAAGAGGGGGGGATAAAAGACACATGTCGCTACATTATAAATAATACCTTAATTTTTACTTAAGTATCATTAATGATGCTGATCCCAGTGTCCTTGCGGTCTAAGGCCGCTCGCATGGTGGGACTGCAGGTTCGAATGCCGCCGGGGGTATGGGTGTCCCTGTTGAGTGTTGTGTGTTGTCAAGTAGAGATCTCTGCGTCGGGCTGATCACTAGTCCAGAGGGATCCTACCGACTGTCGTGTGTCTGAGTGTGATCTTGAGCCTCAATAATGAGGAAACCCTGGCCCTGTAGGGACTGTTGCGCCCGTGGGAAAGAAAAATTGTTAATGGTACTACCTTGTTAATGGTACTACCTTGTTAATGGTACTACCTTGTTAATGGTACTACCTTGTTAATGGTACTACCTTGTTAATGGTACTACCTTGTCGTCAGTAGTATCAACATTGGGACGGTAAAACGTATTTGAAATTCATCTTAAAACGTTTAAGTAATCACACAAATTGAAACTAGTCGTACCCATTAAGTTCCTTACTTATGTCTTTTGTATAGTGAATCCAAAGTGACGTGAACAAACCGCATATAAATCATTTTAAGTTCATTCCATATTGCAAGTATCGTGATAGTTACCCTTCTGTGAGGTGGAACTTAATGCGTCCATAGGTTGGTAGGAAAAGTGCGTTGTATTGTCAGTAATACAAGGTAATTTTGAATAATGTGTTTTGTATGTACGGGATACAGTAACTTTTCTTCGAATTTATTATCATTTTGAGTCATGTTTCTGAAATCGCGGTCCGCATTCCAAAGGCAGATGGACCGCATTTTGCTCATGGCTGCTGAAACGTATCTGGCATATGAGCCCATAGTCGCGTCAAGTTACGTGTATATATCCTCCTCACTTTCTTCGTCCTGTCGAGGGAGTTGTGAACTGAATAGTTAGAGCAGTTAGGTTAACGAAGATTGCTGAAAACCAGTGCACATGTTAGTGCATGGCATACAGATGCTGAGTGGACTGTATGTGGTTTGTTTCGGCGATAGCTTAATTAAAGATGTTGGTGTTCTGGTACATGGCACCGGGTGTAGTGGTACTTCTGTAGGTATCCACGTTATGAAAGAACATAACTGCCCGCAGACTTTTACGCACAGGCATGCCCACCCGAAGACAGCACGTGAACAGATAAACTGGTATACACTGGTGGTGTTGCAGACTTGCGTCGAAAGGCGTAGTGACAGTGGGAGGTAGATGACCGTAGCAGTAGTGTATGTACATCGTAACAGCCACACGGTGTGAATGGAATAAAATACATAAAAAAAGTCCTGTAATCATTGTGTTCACTGTGTACGCTAACCATGAATTATTTTGTGTGGAAACGAACTCGAGTACGTAGACCCCGTACAGAAAGGCAGAATAGAAGGAAGACCAGTCGCCATGAAATTTCGTGTCCATATAGGAGGTGGTGATATCGAAATCGGATCGTTTTATCGGTTTAGAAAACTTTTAATTCCTCCATCATCTAATTACGAGTAACTGAAGTTTTCAACGTCTTATATTACCATTGTTTGTATTACAAATTGGCTTGCGTAACTTCACATTACAGTGTCAGGCTCCGCTACTAATTAAAATGTTCTCTTTTTATAGCAGTGATAAGACTGCGTTTCTCCTACATTGCTGTAGTGGAAACAGTGTACAGTATATTGTTTTTAGATCATTACTGAAGAGGTTTTCTTTATAAATTATAGGTATAATATAATTAAAGAAACTGGGTTGAAGGCCAGGGACCAGATTCATCTGGCCCAAGATAGGAACAAGCAACGGGCACTTGCCAACACGGTAATTAACTTTAGGGTTTTGTAGAAAGCGCGAGATTTCTTGACCTGCTGTTTATGAAGGACGCTGATCCATGGCGTTAGTATGACATCAAGAAACTAAGCCATATTATCAGCACACTAAATTCGTACCGATATCGAATATTTTGTACTCTGAATTGAATAGATTTATGGATAATGTCATCCGTTTAGATTAGTGACATAAGTTTCTCCTAACCGTGAATTGCACATCTTCGTGATCGCTGGATATCTCTCCCGTGCACCTAAGTTGCCACGTGATAAATTATCGAACATTTCGATTGATGTCAAAACATAACACCCGTATTTTTTCATTTAGACATAATAGATCGGAAAGGTGAAACTTGTTGCACCCGCAGTCAGTAATCATTCTGCATACAATTGCTTTGTTATACCAAGTAATGTATTCTTGACGTAATACGAGGCGAGTTTTATACACAAAATTCCCACAGCTGTTCATGTGTATTGTGTTATTGTTATAAATAATATGATATTCTTTTAGTGCACATCAAAAAAGGTCTCGTTCTGCATTGTAAATTTACCGTTTGCCTGGACTTTCATATTCATATTCAGCGTGAGACCTGCAAGTATTTGCCTGTGTGCATTTCTTTGGCCCTGAATGCATTGTGGAAGCAGAACAAAAGAATTGTTTGTCACCTTTCGTATAGTTGCGTCTATTTTTATGCTTTTAGTATGATGTTGTTACAACTAAATAGACTTTGTATGTGCTAAACAGCCCTGCAATAATTCTGTATATAAAATGGTGGTGCCTCTTGTTTCACAGTTGCCTCAAGCAGATTATCATTGTGCAATATTTGTAATATTTGTAATATTTGTTCCTTGGATTTGTTGTAGAAGTATATTTAGTGGACTTCGGACAGTAGTGTGACACTGTGCATTCAACGCTAAAGATAGAGGCAGCATTTTCATTTGAAACGCTGCAACTTACCGTACCTGCAGGATTGAATGTTGTTCAGCCTGGAAGCTGGTTGTCCGACATTTCTCCGTGCATACCCCATCTCTTTTGTGTAGTGTGAATTGCTCTTGAGATGTAAACCATTCTGCGACACTTGGTGTGGTAGGCGCGCCATATTTTTGCAGGCTGGTTTGATTTCGGTTTGTTTTGTTTAATTTAAATGGTTGATTTTCTTACCAGACTGTGTTCTTTTTCTCGATTCCGAGTTTCGTCAACGAATTTTTTGTGGGTTCTTTACGACACTGTCGGTATCCGAGACACTATCGTCGATGGTAGTATGATGCTGACTGATGAAGTATCTGGAAGGGAGCGGGTGTGGCCTGAAGCGAGGCACTGTCGCTGGCAGGATGATGGTGGCTGATGAATTGGAAAGTATCTGGAAGGGAGCGGGTCTGGCCTGAAGCGAGGCACTGTCGATGGCAGGATGATGGTGACTGATGAATTGGAAAGTATCTGGAAGGGAGCGGCTGTGGTCTGAAGTGAGAGACTGCTTTCATTTGCTTGAAGTGACTAAGGAAACATCGGAAGATCCTCAGTCATTATAGCCAGTACCTGTTCCAAGATTCGAACCGGACACCTTCCGAATACAAGTGTAGAATATTTCTGCTACAGTAACCAGCTCGGTCCTCTTGACAACTTCTGATGGAACATAATTTAATGATATTTGCACAACGCTATGCCAACACTGGCGTGCTTTTATGCCTTGCCTTGCAGAAGAGCCGAAGTACATGTATGGATTACTTTGTTAGGCATTTACAGGGGGAAAAAGTTTTATGGTAGAAGTTGTAGGTGTCCAGTATTGTGTAGGTCTTTGATTATCGCATAAAATTGTTACCTAATGGCTGAAGTTTTTAGGTTATATTTAGGTTGTATGCAAAGACAAGAACTGAAGCCATTCAGCAGAGTCCTTTTCGAACTTGAGGCCATTCAGGTAATTTACGTATAGGCGTCATGAAGGTCATGAGAACGATGGAAGTATGGATTGTTGCTTCCGGTCTTATTTTGCTCCCCAGCGCAGACTTCGAAGTTTTCATTGTGAGCGGGCTACAGATTTCAAGTTGCCAGAAGGGCATCACGTGTAGGCTTATGATAGCTTTGCAAAGGAATGCAATTAGGATGTGTTAAATTACGCTAAATAGAACATCATGTCCGCTAGGAGGCGATGAATTGTAGGACGATTATGGGTCGAACAGGAGATGGTTATTGAGGTTCCTGTGGCTGACAGAAACTTAACAGACATTTACGGTATTTGTCCAGACGATACGATGTAATGGAGTAGGCATGTTGTGAAGGCAGAACGTGTGTCAGATTTTGCTCAGTTCTGCGTTGATTGTTCAGATCTTTTATACTGGACTTAGTTATTCGATGCGCCGTAACTGGATAAATTCAGTTCGGCCCACAGTGTAGGCGAAGTTCCCGGCAGTGTCTCATTGCTTCCTTAACGATTCCAGAGCAGAGTAACGCACTGTATCCCGCGAAACCTTGCAGGTTCGCAAGAATACATCTTATATGTTTCACTTGGGAATACTTTTGTTGTAGACGTTACAGATTGTGCGAGTGTATTAGTCCGTACTCTCTTTGTTCTGCCATCCGTAATTTTATAACACTCAGTAGTTAGTGTTAGTGCAGTTAATTGTCATTGTAAACTGTATAACCCACCATCTGATGCTACTCAAGTAAAATGCCAGCTTTGCGAAGTAGTGAGGCGAGAAAAATATTAGCGCTATTTATTGTGCGATTTTGTTTCACCTGACGATAAGTGTTCGAAAAATATACAGCCTTTTTTTTTTCACATTCGTTCCGTGCATCTTGATATTATCAAAGTTTTATTTACTCACCAACTGATGCACTAGTGAGTTGTCTTAAAAAAAAAACAATATTAAAATTTACATTGATGTAAATTTTAATATAAATTTTAATGAATTTTATATACATGGTTCCGTGCATCGTGAATCGAATTTTATAACTGTCCAACAAGATGCGACTTATTCGGTATGTTACGTTTCTGTAGGAGGCTCTACATGTTTCGGGTGTTGACACCCATCATCTGGAGCTCGTACAAATATAATTACAGCTTCTGGTACTGATTAACCGGATCTACTACCATCCGCTCTCGTTGAGTTGGAACTGATGAATGTTGAGCCTATAAGAAGTACAATAAAATAATAAGTCCATCTGGTTGGTTTTTTATTCCTCAGTTATCACAAAGATGCACGGTCCAATAAACATCAGATAATGATTATAATCTTGCGCGGATATTGCGTGATCTTGATCTTGATTATCGTAGCATTTGTTTTATTATCTGTGAATTGTCTTGTGACATAGAATAATCGTACGTAAATACGATATTAAATGCAGAGTTTTCAATAATACGAATCCATTATTTGTTTACTGCGGTATTCGTGTTTACCAGAAGTGTTTCGGAACTCTTGTCAATGAGGTAAGTTGGTGTTACTTTTGAGCACGGTTATCGACACTGACTACTGTTCTTCCGCCGCAACCTGAGTTCCAGACGTTCAGGGAGTAACTTGTAATTTAACCACTTTTCTTGCTTTTCTGGGTCATTTTCATGAAAGAAACCCTCATAGGCGTATGCCTGAAAAGTACAGTGGGGTATTCGTTAAAACGTAGACTTGTGTTTGTTGTGACTGTTTTCAGGTGGAAAATTGTGGTGTTTAGTGTCAACGCGCGGGATGTTGGAAGTATGTCAGACCTTATATACTCCATGTATTCTCTGTCCTTCTGTATTTTTTTAGTTTTCTGTATCATTTGCTGTTGTGTTATGCGAGTTTTAGGTTTGAGATTTCCGCGTTTCTTGGTTGTTTGCCTGGCGTAGGTTTGTTTTTGGGATTTTGTGGACGTACGTCTTTATGTGTGGTCTTTGGATCATCTTGGTCTCTGTTCACTTAACTATCAGGAATAATAATAATAAGACACTAATGATGATGATAATGATGATGATGATGATAATAATAATAATAATAATAATGCGTATTTCTGGTAGGTACAACAATGTGCAGAATTTTTTATGTTGGTCCTTACACCGTTGATGGGTAGCAGGGAAGACATATAGCATAAAGTGGGATTGAGCCCACTTGGGGGCCAAGTGTTCCTTACATACACTAAGTTTTGGTCTGTTGGAATCGGGTGACATGTGCTTGCAGAAGACCTTGTGCTGTAACCTGTCTTATTTCGAACCCAAGATATTCTGCACGGAATGCCTGCGTAGGTTCCCTTATTCTACTTCAGAGTAAGGTAACAGCGTGTTTAACCACGTTACGCACGTTATTATTTCAGTCATGCAGATATGATACTCTTGAAAAGAATCTTTGAATGGAGAAAGCTCTTAGTTCAGGAAAACAAACCCCGTTCCACTTGTGAGTTCTCAATACTTTCCAAATAAAGTACATTTAAGCATACGGTTGAAGTTCCGCATAAATTATGATTCATGTTTGGAACTACCCAGACATCTATATTCTTCAGTATTTATGGGACGGTGCACACTTACAGTTCGAACGGTGTCTCCTCTGTACGTTTGCAAACTTTCCGTGCCTCCAGAACAGTAACGTATAATTTTTTAATTTTACAAGTCGGTATAATTTTTAACTTCTTATCCCCCCCGAATGAAATTGTCGAGAAATAATTTCATTTTCTTCCGTCTTCCGGAAGGATTAGCATCACCACGCTTTGATTACTGGCTCACGCTTCTGCGGAGAGATGTGTTTTCATATACACGCTTCTCCCGACATTCTGTATTTCAGTAATTCCATTACTACATGTAGTAGTTTAATATGTTACGGACAGTTAGAATACAGAGACAGTGCATAGGTCACTGAAGTGGATTCTTCCACTTAGGTCTGTTTCGACGAAGTGTTTTACGATTTCTCATTTCTCCCTTGCGTTTTGCATGTACCTGCTGTTTTGATTTCGTCATCCTGACGATATTAGGTGAAGGGTGAAGTATA
>Ga0131853_10019245_pt1 | contig 12425 bp, 13 predicted proteins | sample TergutLab28metaG_FD_92764 | JGI IMG/M metagenome (GOLD analysis project Ga0131853, IMG submission 92764) | Labiotermes labralis P1 segment gut microbial communities from Petit-Saut dam, French Guiana - Lab288 P1 (version 2) (version 2) | ecosystem: Host-associated > Arthropoda: Insects >...
GAAAGGCGCATTAGAGCGCGCTCGAACAGATACTTTAGCCTATCGCTTATATCAGCAGAAGTTTTGTCAATATCAGGAAACAAACCGCTGGATAAAAAAGGCTCTATATCTAAACTATGGATAAGGGTAAGCATTTTACCCAGATCAAAAAGTATTCTCTCTCTTTCGTCCTGTGTCAATTGGGTGTATCTAACAGCAGTACCGGGCATTCTTGTCATAAGGGTATATTCAACAGTGCCTTCTTTGCCGTAGCCGAGTACTTTTGGAACGTTTAATCCGACGATACCTCTAAGCTGATTAAGAAAGAAAACCTCTTTTTCAAGGCTGGTACTCAGTCTAAGCTGTTGAGGCCGCTGCACTTTCAAAATGACATCAGAGTCAATGGCGTAAGTTCTTGCTTCGCCGCCGGTTTCATCAACGGCAGTTACTTGTTTTGCATCAGCGGCAAAAGGCCGCACAAGATCAAGAACATAGGCATCTTCAAAAACCGGGTCGGCATATCCGCGCTGATAATAAATGTCGTTTATCATTATCATTCACCTTTCAAAAGTAAATTTCTCTCTAGCCAATGAGCGACCCCATCCTCATCATTGCTTAGAGTGGTGTCATCTGCTATGGCTTTAAGTTTATCAACAGCGTTCCCCATGGCAATACCGATACCGGCGAATGCCAGCATGTCAATATCGTTCAAATCATCGCCAAAGGCCGCGATCTCTGAAGGATTTATACCTAGAAGCTTTGCAACAGCCGAAAGCGCCTTTGCCTTTGTAGCCTCTTTATGCATGATCGAAATAAAGTTCTCTCTTGAGACAGTGTAGTGAAGATCATCAGGAAGGTGTTTTTCTACAAAGTCAACATCTACCGGGCGAAAAAGTATTTTATCAGCATCAATATTATGTTTTAAAATGTCGATAAGCTCAGAGCTGCCATTATTAAAAAGGCTACTGCTTTTAAAATTCGCATAACTTTTATCAGCGGCTTGTAGTATAAGTTTAAAATTATTTGCCTGACAGACTTCCAAAAATGGCTTGACAAGCTCATAAGGAATTTTACGGCAGTAAACTATCTCATCTCCAACTTTTGCCTGGGCGCCGTTTGCTTTAATTCTTACATCAAACAATTCTTTTGGTACGACTTTATCGTTTTTTGCGCCGCGACCTGTTGCAAAAGCTACTTTTATCCCTTTTTTACGGCAGGCTTTGAGAGTTTCAACAGTATACTCAGATAGAGTCTTGTCTTCTTTTAACAAAGTTCCGTCTAGGTCCGATATAATTAGTTTTACAGGCATTACAACTCTCCTTGAATAGACTTCTTACGAATTAAATAAAATCTACATCCATCATAGCCGGTAAAACTTCAATCCTTCTAAGCTCTTTATAAACCCTAGACAGAGGAAGGCCGGCAACGGTATAAAAATCACCTTCGATACGCTCAACAAACATACCACCGGGGCCGCCGATACCATAGCCGCCTGCTTTATCCATAGGCTGGCCGCTTTCTATATAGGCGTTTATTTCGTCAGCCTCCATGAAGGCCAGTTTAACCGGCACACGCTCATAGAAAACATTTTCTGTATCGCTTTGACGCTCATGTATACAAACTCCGGTGCAAACAAAGTGGGTCTCACCTGATAAGCGGCTGAGCATAGAAAAAGCGTGGGCCTTATCCTTTGGTTTGCCGTATATCTCTCCTCTAAATACAACTACTGTATCAAAGGATAAGATAACAGCGTTTTCAGGGGTTGCCGTTAAAACAGCATGAGACTTAAGCTTTGCGAGAGCCTGCACCAAGTCCGGCGGTGACAGGTTGTCAAAGACATTTTCATCTACATCAGGGATAATTATTTCAAAGTTATATCCGGCGTTTTTAAGTATTTCATAGCGCCGTTTTGAGGCCGAGGCCAGTATTAGTTTTCTCATAATTCAAGGCCAAAGTGGCTGATGATTAAATCGGCATTGTCGTTTAAAAGTTCAACTACAAAATCATCCATTGCATGGGGTATAAACATAACTTCCCAAATACCTCTGTCGTTTCTGAGAGTGCTGAAAGTGTGAAGCACACCGGGGAAATCAGGGTCATCCTCAAGTTCGTCTGGGTCGGGTACGGAGTAGAATACTACAATAGCTCTGCCGTCACGTTCAAGTTCTATTCCTTCATCAATGCGGCCGAAAACAATATTAGCCATAGAGCGGCGGGATGCAATATCTTCTTCAAGTTCATCTATTCTGCTCATCTCTACCCATTCACCCAAAGACGCTGTCCGGCCAACCGGGCTGAAAGTGTTCCATTCGGCTTCAGCCTCGCCATTGATACCGGCATTAATGTAAACTTTTATTACAGAAGTAGGAGAAAGCCCTTCAAATACATCGGTTGAAAGCTCGGTTAAAAGCCTTTGATAAACGGCATCTTCCTCAGCTGTTAAGGTGAAGCGATAGCCTAAGTCAGGAAAAAGATCAGGCCGCTGCTCTATTTGAGGCGGCGCATTAGGATCAACAGGGGCAGGTATAAGCGACGGATGAGGAGCGGGAGCCGGTGTCTCAAGCACCGTAGTATCTTCACCGTTAGCATTATCATTGGCTGTGCCGCAAGCTGCCAGCGCAAACAATACAGCAACCATCAGTATAATTTTTATTAATTTTTTCATCAGTTTCACTCCTAAAAATTTTACTTTATACTGAAACTCTCACAAAGCAATAACACAAGTGCTACTGCTTTGTGAGAGTATGCAACGCAGCTTGCGCAGCGCAGCTCTATTATGGAACAGTAACAGATTTATTGCAAGCAATAATCTGATACTGTTCCATAATAATTTCGGTATAATAACCTTGACAGAATACCACTTATAGGCCGCTCAGTCAATGAATAACATGTTTATTTATACAATGTTAAAAATTTATTTACATATAGAATTTGCCATTTTCATTACAATAGTTTATACTGGAGGTAATAGAATACCTAAATTATGGATTAAAGTGATTAATACACGGAGGACATTATGAACAAAACAAGAGAAGATGCATATAAACTGCTGTGTGAATATAATGAATCGCAGGCCCTTATAAACCATGGCCTTGCAGTTGAAGCTACTATGAGGCATTTTGCGGAAGTTTTAGGCGAAGATGTGGAATATTGGGGCCATGTTGGCCTGCTCCACGACCTTGACTATGAAAAATACCCCGAAGAGCATTGTAAGAAGGTAGTGGAGATATTAGAGGCCAATGGATATGATGAGAAATTTATACACGCTGTTGTTTCTCATGGTTACGGCCTTTGTGCTGATGTGGCCCCTGAGCTTACGATGGAAAAAATTCTCTATACAATAGATGAGCTAACGGGGCTTATAAACGCTGCGGCTCTTATGCGCCCGTCTAAAAGTGTTACTGACCTTGAGTATAAATCCTTAATCAAGAAATATAAAGACAAAAGATTTGCCGCCGGTGTTAACCGTGAAGTTATAGAAAAAGGCTGTGTGCTTTTAAATTGGGAACTTAAATATGCCATAGAAGAAACCATAGCCGCCATGAGAAAAGTTCATGAAACAATAGGACTGTAAGGAGAATATTTAATGAATGATTATATTAAACTGCCTCTGATAGCGCTTAGGGGTCTTGTAATGTTTCCAAATAACGTACTTAGTTTTGATGTGGGCCGCGGTAAGTCTGTTGAGGCTATGGAGCGGGCTTCTGCCATGGGGCGCGATGTTTTTTTAGTGGCACAGAAAGAGCCTAACAAAGAAAACCCCGATACTACAGAGCTTTTTAATATTGGCACTATTTCTGAAATTAAGCGGATGATGCCAATAAAAGGTGATGCGGTGCGGGTAATAGCCCAGGGCAAGAAAAGAGCGAGCATAGCAGAGTTTACCTCATCTGCCGAGTATTTTGAAGTTAGCGTCATACCGATAGAAGAAAAATTCAGCGGTTTATTAACTATGGAAGAAGAGGCGCTTATGAAATCAGTGAAAGACGCTTTTTCGGCCTTTGCCTTTGTTAACCCTAAAATATTACCGGAAATAGGCGGTTATATTGAGCGCTGCGCCAACCCTTATGAATTGGCTGATGTAATCTCAGCCAATATTGCAATACCCTTTGATAAAAAGCAGGAACTTTTGGAGATGGATAGCCCCGCCGCCAAACTAACAAAGGTTTTAGAGCATATAGTTTATCAGACTGAGGTTTCAAAGGTTCAAAACGAGATAAATCTTAAAGTGAAAATGAATATGGATCAGCTGCAAAAAGATCATTATCTGCGCGAACAATCTAAAGCTATTAATGAGGAGCTGGGGGATAAAGCAGGAGCCGCTTCAGAGGTTGAAGATTATAAAAAGCGTATAGAAGGGATGTCTCTGCCTGAGCGCGTTAAAGAAAAACTGGATAAAGAGCTTAAAAGACTTAAAAAATCTACAGGCCATGCTCAGGAAGGGGTGGTTATCCGTGATTATATCGAATGGATACTTGAACTGCCTTGGAGTGAAAAGAGTGAAGAAAACCTGAGCCTAAAAAACGCTGAGGCTGTGCTTAACGAAGATCATTACGGTCTTAAGGAAGTTAAGGAGAGGATTTTAGAATTTCTGGCTGTGCGCCAAAATACAGGCAGTGATTATTCGCCTATACTTTGCTTCGTCGGCCCGCCGGGGGTTGGTAAAACATCTGTGGCAAAATCTATAGCAAGAAGCTTAAACCGTGAATATATCCGTATGTCTTTAGGCGGCGTTAAAGATGAGGCCGAAATAAGGGGCCATAGAAAAACCTATGTAGGCGCTATGCCGGGCCGTATAATTTATTCTATGCGCCAGGCTAAAAAGGTTAACCCGGTAATTCTTTTAGATGAGATTGATAAGCTTTCATCTGACTATAAGGGTGACCCTTCTTCGGCACTTTTGGAGGTATTAGACTCTGAGCAAAACTCGGCTTTTCGCGATCATTATTTGGAAGTGACTTATGACCTTTCGGACGTTATGTTTATTTGCACCGCCAATGACCCGGGGAGAATTCCTCCGGCTCTTTATGATAGGATGGAGATAATAGAACTTTCCAGCTACACAAGCATAGAAAAACAGCATATTGCGAGCAAGTTTCTGCTGCCGAAACAGCTTAAGAAACATGGTATACACACAGGGGTTATGCATCTTAGTACAGAGGCTATACCTGACATGATTGAGTTTTATACGAAAGAGGCCGGCGTACGCCAGCTTGAGCGGCTTATAGCCAAAATCTGCCGTAAAGTTGTGAAGAAAACACTGCTGGGCGCTGATATGCCTGTGGAGATTTATTCGGCTGATTTAGAAGAGTATCTGGGTGCAAAGAAGTATAAATCGGGAGACAAAACTGTGATAGAGACTCCCGGTGTGGCCATAGGTCTTGCCTGGACCCGTTACGGCGGCGACACCTTACCTATAGAGGTTAATTCATTTAAAGGCAAGGGTAATTTTGAACTTACCGGCAACATGGGCGATGTTATGAAAGAATCAGCCAAGGCAGCTATGAGCTTTATACGGGCTAATTCTGAGGAGCTTGGCGCGCCGGAGAATTTTTACAGAACTACTGATTTACACATACACATACCTGAGGGAGCGGTGCCGAAAGATGGGCCGTCGGCAGGGATAAGTATGTGTACCGCTATGATTAGCCAGTTGGCAGGCAAAACTGTTTCAGACACTGTGGCCATGAGCGGCGAGATAACCATACGCGGTACTGTTTTACCTGTGGGCGGCCTTAGGGAGAAGATTCTTGCAGCCAAGCTTAAGGGTATTGAAAAGGTTATACTGCCCCATGCTAATATGGGTGATGTGGTTGATATAGACGCTGAAATTAAAGAAGGGCTTGACATAGTCTTTGTGAAAACCATGAGTGATGTTATCGAACATGCTTTTGATGTGGGTTAAAAACACCTACAGCGATACACTTACAGTGTATTTTGATGTAGGTACCGTTCGTATAACTTTTAAATTCAAAATGGAGCTAATTTAATTATGGAACAAGTAACAATTATTAATAACGTAGATCTTGCCGCCGTAGCGGTAAAACCCGAACAATATCCTGCTGACGGATTGGCGGAGATTGCTTTTGCAGGTAAATCTAATGTAGGTAAATCCTCACTGATAAATTGCATGATTAACAGAAAAGCCTTAGCAAGAACATCAAGCACACCGGGCAAAACCCGTACTATAAATTTCTATAATGTTGAGGATATGGTTCATTTTGTAGACCTACCCGGTTATGGTTTTGCCAAAGCCCCGAAGGACGAGATTAAAAAATGGGGGCAAATGATAGAGAAGTATTTGCTGAAACGAAGGCAGTTGTGCGCTATTATTCTTCTCATAGATATCCGTCATAAGCCGGGGGACAATGACAAACAAATGTACGAATGGCTTAATTATTACGGCTATGACATCATAATAGCGGCCACAAAGCATGACAAGCTAAAAAGGAGTCAGGTGAGCGCCGCGGTATCTGATATACGAAAAGCTCTTGGCCTTGGCTCAACAGATAAGCTTATCCCCTTTTCGTCGGAAACAAGAGAAGGCCGCGAAGTGCTGTGGGAGGTTATCAGAGGTAAAATTGGCACGGAGGGGTAGACGTGGAAAGGATTTTCGTGATGGACACCGTTTGGTTTATACAATCAGTTATACAGCTTCTAAATCTCATACTTTTAATAGGCTTAGTTGGTGTTTTTGTGTTCGGTATCCGTATTTTACTTAAGTTTAACAAGGCCCTTGACATTTGGCTTTCAAAAAACAAGGAAGAGCCGAAAGACTTATAGGAGCTATAAGAGGCAATAGGGTGTTATTATGGAGGAATAGGCATGGATAGAGATCTTATAGCGAGGACTTTTTGGTTTTCGTCGCAGTCCATTATACAGCTTGCAAACCTTCTTCTTTTGCTGGGTTTAGCCGGTACTTTTATGCTGAGTATCCGCATTTTACCCAAATTCAACAAGGCTCTTGATATTTGGCTTTCAAAAAATAAGGAAGAGAAAAGTGATTTATAGGAGGTTGTGAATGGCTCTTAGCCGTGAAACGCTGCATAAGCTTATAGATCTTATAGATGAAAAAGATATAATACCGGTTTACCAAGTGCTTATGAATATTATGATAGAGGGTAAGTCTGTAAGCGACGGGTTAAGCGACGTGGAAGAAGCAGATGTAAGCGCAGGGGACAGCGGCCTGATAGACCGCAGTAATATAGATTGGGAGTATAGCTAACATCACGTTTCTCGGTGACGTTGGACATTGTTTTGAAGTAAAGTTAACTAACGTAGGCTCTTAGTAGGGAGGCGGCATATGAGTAAAAAAGTATTGGTAGTTGACGATGAAAAGAACATAGTGGATATAGTTGTATTTAATCTAAAGAAAGAAGGATATGATGCCGTATTCGCTCTTGACGGCGAAGAGGGTTTTAGAAAAGCTTTTGAAGAGGATCCGGACCTTATATTGCTTGACATAATGATGCCTAAGATGGATGGTTTTGAAGTCTGTAAAAAAATCCGCGAGAAAAAAGACACCCCTATAATAATGCTTACGGCAAGGGCGGAAGAGGTTGATAAAGTTCTCGGCCTTGAACTTGGGGCGGATGATTATGTAACCAAGCCTTTCGGTGTCAGAGAACTTATGGCAAGGGTAAAAGCAAACATGCGCCGCCGCGACCATATGGATGAGCAAAGCAACGAAAACACAGTGCTTTATGGGGACATATTAATTGACTCTAAGCGCTATGAAGTTAAAAGAAATGATGAATTTATAAATCTTACCCGCCGTGAATTTGACCTTATAAAATTTCTGGCGGCACAAAGAGGTCAGGTTTATTCGAGAGAGACTTTGCTTGAAAAAGTTTGGGGTTACGAATATTTTGGTGATGTGAGGACAGTGGATGTTACTGTGCGCCGTCTTCGCTCAAAAATAGAAGAAAACCCCGAGTTTCCCAAATACATTTTAACAAAGCGGGGCGTAGGTTACTATTTTTCTGAAGAAGATTAAGATATAAGGATGAATCATGGATATTTTAAGAGCAATTAAATCTTTTTTTAGGGTAATCTTATTTAAAAGCATAATGAGTCGGCTGGTGCTTTTGTATCTGGCCTTGGTTTTTATTGTTATGATAGTCTCCGGTACATTTATTCATAGAGAAATAAGGGATATGGAGGCTGAGAGGGCACGCCGCGATTTGCAGCAGACAGCTAATTTTATCGAGCACAGAGTTCTCAGTCTTCTGTCTCCTGAGGCTACGGCAGTTAATATAGAGCACGAGCTTAACAATCGTCTGCCCCCTGACGGAACTACGCAGAGGGTTATACTGGATTATGAAGGTAACGTTCTTGTACCCACAGACAGCGGCACTTTGCAAGATTCGGTTATTATAGCCGCAATGAACGGTGAAGAGATGTTTGAACCTTGGCAGCGCCGGGCTGTCGGCCTTGCTGCCCCGGAAGGGGGCATGGCTCTTACATGGCTTAACTACGCCGCTCCTACTTTTGACACTAACGGCGATATTGAATATATTATCTTTCTTTCAATGGATGCCTCAGCCCTTATAGCTAATCTTGAAACAGTTACAGACACCATTGTTTTAGCGGTGCTTATTGCCATGGCTCTTGCGGCTATGCTTGGTATCTTGTTTTCAAGAACACTGACAGGGCCGATATCATCGCTGACAAAAACAGCGGGGGAAATGGCCAGAGGTAATCTTAACCAGCAGATCAGCGTAAAATCTGATGATGAGATAGGTAATCTTACCCATAGCTTCAACAACCTTGCCGAGAGTTTGTCTAAAACCATATCTGACATGGCTTCGGAGAAAAACCGTGTTGAGATTATACTTCATAATATGACTGACGGAGTTTTGGCATATGATAATGATTCTAAATTAATACATGCTAACTATGCTTCCTCAGAAATGCTTGATATTGCAGATATTGAGAAAAAAACCTTTAGCGAAGTTATGGAAATTTTGGGCTTTGACATAGAAGGGCCGCTGGATTTAACGGCTCTAACCACAGAGGATTCTATAATTGAAATAGGTGAAAAATATATATCCATAAGCTATAACACTTACTCAAATATTGCCGGTGAAGCTGAGGGGCTTGTACTGGTTCTTCAAGATGTTACAAAACACACAAAACTTGACAACATGCGCCGTGAGTTTGTGGCCAACGTTTCCCATGAAATAAGGACGCCGCTGACCACCATAAAGTCTTATACTGAAACTCTTTTAGATGGCTCAGTACCTGACGGGGAAATGACGAAAAACTTTCTTGAAACCATAAATACAGAAGCTGACCGTATGACTGTTCTTACAATGGATTTGCTGGAGCTGTCGCGCTTTGACAACAAGCAGCTTTCCATGCAGTTGGAAGAGGCTGATATCGTTTCACTTATAAAGGGCAGCATAAGGCAAAACTTGGTTATGGCCCAGAGCAAGCACCAGCAAATTGTTTTTGATGTGCCTGAGGGCAGCTATCCTGTAACCTGTGATGCGGCAAGGATAAATCAGGTGTTTAACAATGTACTCTCTAACTCTATTAAATACAGCGGTGAGAATACTAAGGTTACTGTAACCTTAGTTTCCACGGGCAAGTATTATATAATTTCAATAAAAGATGAAGGTATGGGTATACCTAAAGAAGATTTAGACAGGATATTTGAGCGTTTTTACCGCGTCGATAAGGCAAGAAGCCGCGCTATGGGCGGCACCGGCCTTGGTCTTGCTATCGCCAGGGAAATAATGGAGTTGCATGAGGGCAGAATTTATGCGCTGTCTGATGTAGGTAAGGGAACAACGATGGTGCTGAGGTTTAAGAAAACGTAATCGGCGAATACACGGAGTAGGATGAGTTATGAATTTAAACCGCTTTAAAAATATAATAATCACCTTGCTTGTCTTTCTTGCCATGCTCCAGACCTCCGCTATTTGGTTTGAGGATACCGGCGGCTCTTTTTTGACCCTTTTTGCGAGAAACAGGCAAGTACAGACAGACAGCGGCCTGGTACGCAACTTCGCTTTCCCTATGCGCATAGTAACAGGTGATGGCAGCGGTGACTTTTTTGTAAAATATATGGGCATGGCAGAGAGTGATTTAAGAGATTTTTCTGACGGGCTTATCTTGTCGGCTCTTAGCAGTAGTTCTGACGGATGGGCCCAGGCACCGGATTTGGAGCTTGCTTTTTCTTCTCATATTGTTATTTATGAATATGCTTTTGATATGCCCTCTAATGAGTTTATAAGGGCTTTTGAGCGGCAGCAGAGTTTAGCACCGGGTATTGACGCCTTTAATCAGATACTGATTTTTCCGGCGTATAATGAGCAAGGAGTTTTTTTAGGGATTGATGTTTTCTTTCATAACCGCACTACAGGTGAATGGGCCGGATACAGAAGCGGCGGTTCTGACGGTGATGTGCTTTTGGAGGAGTTTAGGGCTTTTTTGTCAAATTCTTATGATCCGGCAAACACGGGCATCCGCTGGGCTTCCAGCTTTTTGCTGGGTCTTCACGCAGACCCTTCAAATAACCTTTTCATACCGGTATGGGGCGATGGCCACAGCTACCCTGTTGGAGAAGCAAGGCCCGCTCACTTCGACAGCTCAGTCGGGGCGGTTATAAGCGCAATAAGGGCTAATCTTATGAGCTTTTTCGACAATCCCGCTGCCGTTTATGATGCAAGAGGAGAGCAGCCTATAGGCCACTTTGCTTGGGCCGACGAAAATACTATTGTCAGGCATTTTCCAAATAATGTGCTTCAATTTATAAGTTATAGGCGCGATTCAAGAAATACCGATTTGCTGGAAGATTTCGCTGCAGCCCTTGACTTTATGGAAAGGCGTGATGAGTTTTTACTAAACGATTTCTACTTATCAGGTTTTTCAGAGCGAAATAATGAGAGGATATTTTACTTTGACTATATCTTAGAGGGCCTGCCTGTTATTTTTTCAGATTCGCTGCGAAATGCAGTAGGCGAGCAGACACAGCACGGCATAACAGTAAGGTTTAGAAACGGTAATCTGGTAAGCTACACCCGTCTTGCATATGAATTTAGGATAAACACTGAGATTATAGAGAGTGCCAGCCGTGATTTGCCGCTTTATATATTGAATTCAGGTCTTTATATAGAAAGTTTGGATGGGATTACTTTAGCCTTTGTGGCTCCTAATATCGACAGGCTTATAGGTGTTGGAACAATGAATTTGTGGGTGGATTTTAGGATGTGGGATGGTATGAGCTCTATAGAGTCTTTAAACTGACGAGGCATATTTATGGAATGGAATAAGGCAAAAAACATTATTATTTTCTTTATGATTATGCTTAATATTATGTTAGGCATAGTTATTTTTATGGGCCGGGAAAGGTACAGCCTTTCAGATAATCAGGAGCGTAATATTGTTGAAGTGCTGTATAGGAACAATATTACATTCAACACCCCAATTATAAGAAATACGCGGCCAATGAGAACCTTGGAATTATCTCCGGGGGTGTTTTCAGATGCGGAGATGGCTCAGGTTTTTCTGGGTAACGCTAACGCACCAATGGTTGATGAGGGCGGCAATATGCGCCACTATTACTATAACGGTGCAGAGCTGATAATATTTGAGAACATTGTTATTTTTGAAAATAATAATAGGGATGAGTTTATGCCTGTTGATTTTGACAGCGCCAGAAGAATGAGCGACAGCTTTCTGGCCGGGCTTGGTAATATGGCAAGAGGGTTTATCTTAGATGTAGGGCCTTACTCAAACGGAGCGGAAATAATAATTGAGTATAGACAGCGAAGGGAAGGCGTTACTATATTTAACAACTATTTTCTAATAGCGATAGACGATTATGGTATACGCAGGGTAGAATATTCACATAACAGGGTTGTGGGCTTATCGGCTTCTGCCAATGCCATTGTAGGGGCCGACGAGGCTCTGTTTTCATTCCTTAGAGCAATGCGGATGGAATCTGTAGACAGACCGCCGAGAATAATAGAGAAAATGGATATAGTATACTTTATGGATCCAAGAGATATTGATTTGGGTAGTGCATATCCTTATTTTAGAATTTACTACCGTGAGTATTTGGGGGACGGTGAGTATGCAATGAGACTTATAATAGTTAATGCTTATTTGAATACTTGGAGAGTAATATTGTAGTAGGCATTATAGCCGTACAATTTAAGAGGTACACTTAAATTGTACCAAGCCGCTTCACGTCTTGCTTTAAGCTCAGCACCTTCGCTGCTTCGCTAAAAGGGCCGCTCGTCACTTAAGAATACTTGCAAGCGAGCTTGCGTATTCTTAAACTGACTCACTATACCTCATCGATTTATCAAACTTATTTGAGTTTCCCCATTTTTTCACGCACAGTTGAAAAGAGTGAGTTGAGGGTCATACTCGGGCTTTCGGAAGAAGGAGCAAAGCCCGACACGGGACTTGGAAAAGATTTCAGCCAAGCCGTC
>Ga0131853_10019252_pt1 | contig 12422 bp, 9 predicted proteins | sample TergutLab28metaG_FD_92764 | JGI IMG/M metagenome (GOLD analysis project Ga0131853, IMG submission 92764) | Labiotermes labralis P1 segment gut microbial communities from Petit-Saut dam, French Guiana - Lab288 P1 (version 2) (version 2) | ecosystem: Host-associated > Arthropoda: Insects >...
ATTGACCTCACGAGGCTCACGAGGCTGAGTGGACCCCGTTCCAGACCCACTACTACTCAGAAAATCTGGTAGCGACGGGGATCGAACCCGGGACCTCTGTATCAGTAGCCAGAAACTCTGACCACTAGACCACAGAGGCGGTCTTTAGTCCGTATAGGCAAGTTGAATTGGGAATAAACTTGAATCTATGGAGGTACGATCTGTTTAAACCGTGACCCGTTACCATAGCCGTAAATTCAGCTGTGATAGGTGTCATGGTCTTCAATCTCTCCTTTATGTATTGGAAGATGAACTTACCAACTGTTCCTTTTGTAGAGCCTGTCCACTGCACCTTCCGTTTTGTTATTTCGTTCTCTCTCCCTTCTCTGTTTATAGCCCCTTACAACATTTTACCTTACACCAATTCCGCTATGTCAACAGCTGCCGCCTTCTTGGTCAGACGGTCTGCCGTTTCATTCCCTTGTATTCCGACACGTGCCTTCATCCAGTTAAAAACTACTGTCCATTTTTATTCCCCCAGGCTCGCTATTTCCTTCATTACATTCCCTATTAGTATGTAGTGCCTGTTTCTATTCTGCAGTGTGTCCAGTGTCACATTAATTTCTCTGTTAACCACTACTATCTTTTCTGCATTTTCTGCTAATTGTAGATTTTGGATATGTTTCAGTGCCCTTAGGATTGCTATTCTGCTTGATTATTGAAGGATCTGTCATGTAGAGTGTACTTAGAATGATGAAGAACTCGTTCATCCTTAATTGTGCCTGCAGCATCTCACATATTTCCTCGAATTTTGCTGCTGTCCATGAATAAAATTATTATATTATGTGGTACATGTATAGGTGCCCTAATAAGAGATATTTCCACATGGTCGGTCCAATATCTCACTTCCAGAGGCACATCGTATTACATGTTGTTATGAGCTGCACTATAATTATATAACTTTTCTTCCAAATTAAGCCGGATTTGACGAACACCTGCCAATACGCATGATATTCCATATACATCTGTATTGAAAAAAATGGTTATTTTGATAGCTTTATTCTTTGCCCTCGCTGATATTTCCTCATGTAGCATCGTTTTGTTACGGCTTTCCGCCATACCGCTGTCCCACATACCAATAATGTTTCAATCGCACCTCAGTATATAGCCTTCAGTGCTCGACGCCCTAAACCCCACTTCAGTTTAGTTGATTTTGATAACGAGTTTATAATATGAGTGATTTACCGAATGTAACAATCTGTATATGGGGGCCCGGCAACTCAGTCGGTCTAGCGACTGACTACGTGCCGGAAGGTCTGGGATCCAATACCGGTGGTGATGAGATTTTCCGCCCTTCCAGACCGACCCTGGGGCCCAGCCAGCCTCCATTAATATCGGTACTGGAAATTTCCAGGGGCTAAAGTGTCGCCCGGGCGTGCTCCTGTCCACTTACCCCCTTCTATTGCCGCGGTCATGGAAGAGTAAAGCTATAACTCTACCAACTTTCTAGGCCACACCGAGCTTGTAACGCGAACACTTTAATTGTCTGTATATAACGCAGTCTGTTGCGTCTTTTTAAAAAAATTTTCTTTCTTGTGACCTCTCAAAATTGAAATGTCAAAACTAATTGGCAATAGTAGTGGCGAATGGAAGTAATTTTTGGTAGCCCTTCGCCATATTAGTAACAATCTCTAAGCAGTCCGCAGTGCCACAATTCTGCAGCAAGCTACTAATTCAATTATATTGCTGCAACAGTTAGCTGAACTGTGTTGTGTATCACATTTTGCTGCTGTCTGTACTAAGTCACAATGCACTGTGCAGTTGCGCTGGTTATCGGAAACTTTCATCTGATTGTTCTGTGTGAGTCACCAGACCACGTGGTATTTTGGTTATTATTTCTTCGACACTCATATTATTATTATTATTATACAATATGTTTGTCTCCTGTCACAGGCATTTCTTCCTGGTACTTCTTTTGAACCAGCGGTAATTCCCACCGCTCAGGCTTCAACCTTCACATTGCAGTACTTTCCGTATTATGTGTGATGTTCCAAGTATAGCTTTCTTTTGTAGTGAATCTATCGAGTGTTTTCCTGCTATAGTTTCCACATTTTTCTTTAAACTTCTCGTTACTATTCCAGTGGCTCCTATTATTACTGGTACAATCGTACGCTTCAGGTTCCACTTTCGCTGTATCTCTATACATAAACTCTTGTATTTTAACTTCTTTTCCGCTTCCTTATGAACAACATTTCTGTCTGTGAGTATTGCCACATCTATCAGTGTGCATGTTTTCTCTTTATTATTTTTAATTATTATATCTGGCCTATTTGCTGTAACTTCTCTGTCTGTATGTACTGCTTGATTCCACAACACTGTAACATCTCCCACTTCACATACAGGCTTGGGCATGTGTGTGTACCATTTGTCTGTAGTTTCAATACGTAAGGCCTTGCATATTGAGTAGTGCAGATATGTACAAACTTTATCGTGTCTCATTAAATATTCGTTCTTTGCCAAAATGGGACATCCAGAAGTTAAGTCGTCAGTGGTTTCTTTATTTTGCTTACATAACCAGCGTGTACTTTCAAATTCTTGCTTCAAAATTTTATTCTTAAAATAATTTGTACTAATTCCTTAGTCTTGAGCTGCCACTATTGTACTATCTGTTTCTCCCTTGATGTCACCAGATTTTAGCCAGCGATATGACTGTTCAATGTCCACCAGCTTTTCTTCTAAGTTACGTGGCAATTGTCCATGCATCCTCTTGCCTTGCCATTTTTCTCTTGTTTTCTCCGCTATACTTTTCTTTATTTTCCTCGTTTCTTTCTGTAATTATTTCTTCGGGCATCTAGCTGCCTGTAACACTGCTGAGTCGGTGTTATGTTGGTGTGTTCTGACAACCTGTATTACTGGGTCTTCCTTCTTATCTACATATTCCGCCAATTTTGTAATTTCTACTGAGTGGGCTGCTTCTAACTGCATCAAGCCCCTTCCTCCCTATTTTCTAGGGACATACAAGCGATCTACATCTTTTTTTGGGTGATGCTGACCATGAATGGTTAGTAGTTTCCTTGTTTTCCGTTCTAGGTTTTGCAGTTCTTCTTGGTGCCAGTTAACGATTCCAAAACTATATCTAAGTACTGGTACTTCCAATGATCCAATTGCTTGGATTTTAACCTTTGCACTTAATTCCGTACCAAAACTAGCCTCAATCTCCTCAAGTATTCCTTCTTCAGTTTTTCTTTCTCATTCTTATGCTGTATATTAAACTCTCTTCTACACCTAAATACTTATATATTTTTCTCGGGTCCAGTTCTTTAATGTCGTTGTCAAATGTGCTTCCTACATGAATTTTGCTTTGAACATTACCTATTTTTAAAAATATTCTTACACATTTTTCTAAACCAAAATTCATATTCATATCTTAACTAATAGTTTACACAATTTCCATTTCGTTCTTCAACTCATTTTCATTTCTACCTAGCAGGTTCAGGTCATCCATATACAATAGGTGACTTATTTTCCTATCAGTTGCATGTACTTGATACCCACAATCAGCTCTGTTCAACTCGTTTGTTAATGTAATAAGTGCAATACAAAGGATTAATTGTGAAAAAGAGTCCCCTGGAATATTCCTCTTCGTATCTGAATGGGTTGTGACTGCATTACTTCCTGTTTCATTTTTAAAATAAGCCCTGTGTTCCATTTTTCCATAGACCATTTACAAAATCTAAATATTTTAGTGTTCACTCCTACCAACTCTATTGACTTTTCCACCAAGCTATTTGGAACGCTATCAAATGCTTTCTGGTAATCAATCCAGGCAATACTTAAGTTCTTGTTTCTTCTCCTGCAGCCCTCATATATTGTCTTTGATATCATTAACTGATCCTTGCAACTTTTACTTCCAGGGTGACAACCTTTTTGCTCTGCTGGTAGTAAGCTCTGCTCTTCCAAATGTGTGGAGATCCTTTTAGCTATTATTCCTGTTAGGGTTTTGTACATGGTCGTTAGGCGTGTGATAGGTCGGTAGTTTCTGACTTCCTTCCTGTCTCCTGATTTTGGTATCAATTAAGCTACTCTTGCGGTCAGCCAGTCAGGTGCCTTCTCCGGTTCCTCTATTATAGCATTGAAGTTTTTTGTAACATGCCTGTGAGTAGCTGGGAAAGCTTTAAGCCAGTAATTTTGTATTTGATCATTTCCAGGAGATTTCCAATTGTGATATTTAGACAAATATGAAGTAATTTCCGTAATCTGTATAGGCATCCAACCCATATGACTAACTATCCTTTCCTGTTCCCTTCTTATCCATTCTGCTCTTGCATTATGCTGAGCTTCTTCTCCTCATAGTGACTTCCAGTAAGTCTCTGTTTCTGCCAGAGAGTTAGGTTCTCTGATCCCTATATTCTTCATGCCCAAGTTTTTATAAAAATTTTTTGTTTCTTCTTTAAACATCTTATTGTGACTATACTCAGTTTCCCTTTTTTCATACCTTCTAATTCTTTGGGCTTTTGCTTGCACTTTCTGCTTCAATGTTTCTGTCAACTGCGCAACATCCTAGCGTTTGTCATTCTATATTTCTTAAAAATCTTCCTCTTTTTCCTATTAAGCTTTACATTATCAGTGTCTGTTCCAGTTTCAGCTATTATTGATAACTATTTTCCCCAACTGCTTATCTGTTTCTGCATTCTTATTTTCCAAAACTTATCATCTCTTCTATTTTTGCTTCCTTTATTAGGCTCATTCAATATTTGTGTCATAATTGTGGCTGCAGCGTATATCAGGTTTTTAAATCCGTTAAATTCATTTCGGCCTCTTCTAAAAGTTCTCCAATTACTCCATTTATTTCCTCTTGAAACTTTATCAATTTACTGTTTGTTTTTAATCTTGGCAGCTTCTCCCTTTCAGATATTTGTAGGAGCCTCACCTTATGCCACATTAAGTGAAGGTCTTCCTTTAGTTTATTCTTAACTGTGTGCTGCTCTCCTTCGGCGCTTGTATGTTTATTAATCTGTGCTTTATCACAATCAGTGTTTTTATTTTCTTTGTCTCTCTTCTGGTATTCTATACCATTTGCATCCGTTCCGTCACTATTCACCTCGTTTGTGTAATCTTTTATGGTTTCTCCTATTTCAAGTCTAAAATTTTTTCTTATCTCGTCAATTTCAACAGCCGTTATTCTCTGAGTTTTCAAATCGTATTTCTCCTGGTTCAACGATGCCTTTGCATCCAGATTAATTCTCGTCACTGTGTTTCTCTCTCTCCATAATTTATATAATTCCTTGTAGTTCTCTCTTAATGTCTTTCTTTGATGTATGTGAAACACCAAACCACTTCCTTCATCTCCTCTCGGCTCCATCTGAACCTTTTGTTCAATTTCTTTCCAATTTTCTTCCAGTTTCCGATGTGAGATTGACTTTGAGATTGTCCGTGTTGAATTTCCTCGTTCCGGTTACCATTTTCTTCATTGCTGTCAGAGGACCTCTGTTCTTTCCTTCTTCCTGGTTGTGTATTACAATTTTGTTTTCTAATCATTATCGCTGTCCCACCAGTAGCTAGGGATGTCTTCTGTCCACTGCAGTATAGCCCCGCCTGTCGCAGTAAACCTGCTTGAATCAGAGGGTCGCCACTTCTCATATTTCACCGTTCTCGGTTTCTATGAAACCGCAGATGCATCTGTAGTCCCTCGGCACGTTAGTGTACACCTTGAACTAGGGGATTTTTTTCGAGGTTTACTCTTGTAGATCCGCCGTGTTCCGTTTTAAAAAGGCTCACCTCCTGTCGGATGTAGTTACTCACTACGCAAGGACGGTGTTGTGTGCAGGGAAGTGAGTGGCCTGCTTTCAAGTTGCATTACTGCACAGCTGGGCTGGTGAGGACCAGTGCAGTGTCACTCCTTACAAACGTACTACCTCTCCCATATCCATTGAACCCTTATTATTATTATTATTATTAGTAGTAGTAGTAGTAGTATTTCTATTATTATTATCGAATTTCTCACTTCCCAGCTTTGGCTGGAAAATATTCACCTCTCCTGTGATGCATTAATCAACAGGATTAGGTTCGGTTCTCTTATTTGTAGAATGAAAGGATCTTAAATTAAATATGTGACAGGAATTACAGATTTCTGCAGTTTTATTTATGTATTGGGTACAGGTTTAGTCCTATTATACTTTCTGACAGTGACTTTGGAATTACTCCCGTACATGATATTACTATCGGGGGCAATTATTATTATTATTAACATGTTTCACGTCATAGACCGATCGCCCCACTTTTTCTCACTCTCAATCTCACCTTGCCTCTCTGTCTCGTCTTCCCGCACGGTGTAACTGTCAGCGCCCTTCGCTATGTCTTCCACCACCCGCTGGATATGTTCAATTTTGTTACCTTCATTACATTTATATATAACCAAAAATGAATATATATTTTATACACGGAAAATGAATTAATTTCTGCAGGCTGTCCGCGATTTTCTGCCCCTTCTCAGGGACTCATTATGTAATAATAAATTTAACCAATTCAATAAAAGAGATTCCTTCGTGTGAAGGTACCAATTTCACAGCCTCTCAAAATTTTCCCATTCCTTACCACGGTTCAAATGATCAACCCCACTCCGAAGTTTGTGAAATGTTCCCTAACGCAGTAAGTTGCTATGATGTGCAGTTGTTAGCACTTCACGCAGTCTCCAAGCAGGAGAACACCCCTGGTCGATTGTCCGCTACTGCCTTATCAATATATTAGCAGCTATTCATATCTGTAGGACCATTCCTTCCATCGCTACCTGAGGATGCACCACAACGTGATGAAATGGACGCACATAGAACGGCTCCAATTTTTATCATTATAGTAATCATCATCATCTAGTGTATTCAGTATCAGTAACAATATCTCTAAATACATTCATTTCTTAAACTCATACTACTTCTATTATTCACCCTTTACTCACATTCAGCCAATTTTAACTCCTTACTGATATTGCCGCAGACAAAATGAAACATTTAACAAGCAAATCTCCAAGAGAAGTGTGCATAAATCTGCACGATTCACCGCAACAATCATTTGTCAATAAGTTACTATCATTCCCAAATTGAGATTTCTTGAAGAAAATTGTTCAGTCAACGAGACTGTGGTCTTTACGATCCCAGGTTTCGAATTCCGGTAAGGACGGTTATTTCTGACCTTCCCAAAACGTCCGGATTGACTCTGGGGTTCACAGAGCGTGTTGGTTATTAGGTACTGGCCCTCACTGTGGATAAAGTGGCAGAGATGTGAGCCTAACAACTCACCTGTATCGAGTGATTAGGTGACGATTTTCTGTACAATGTTCCCGTTGTTGTTACATTTGCAATTAAATGAGCAGCAGTAGGGGGAGGCTGTGCGAGTGTCTGGAACTGATATGTACGGTAAAGAGTGGGCTGGCTGCAGTGAAGTTTGGTACAGCGATGTTGGTGTAGGTTATTGACTTTCAGTATTTGGTGTACACCTTGAAGTGTTGGACTGCCTGAACTGGAAGGTGGAGGCAGTAATCTGCTGCGAAAGCTGAAAATTATGTAGCGGTCAACATGTAGTGATATCTGGAGAGAATTTAATGTTTAGCATTTCTGTTGAGAACATACCGGAATATTACCGAAATTTGTTATTATTGATAATATTAAATGGAACGTCCTCTCTCTATAATTTACGGGCGTATTTGTATGTAAATAAAGTGTCAAGTAACGTTTGATACTTACATCATTATTTAGTCCCAAAGTGCCACTTATATTACAGAATTATCCAGCAGCTTTCCTTCAGCTTTCGCTACTAACATTTCAAAAAAATTTCACATTTTTCCAACCCACCGTTAGCAACTAAGTTCTCACGCCACATTCTGTCTGATGGGTTCGATAATTCTTTTGTATTTCAGCTCTGTATTATAATCGACCCTTTGATCTCTTTTGTCTGCCATGCCACATAGTAGTCATGTTTAATTTAATTTATTAAAACCTTCAACACAACTTCGATTTCGAACCGACATTTCACGTGACCACTTCACAGTGTTCACGTGAAATGTCGGCATTCATCTGCACGCAAAAATCCCAAAGCACATTCGGACAGAACTAACGTTCAAGTGACTTCATACAATTCAGCATAATTTTTCAGATGGTTGAATTTTGGCGCCGGAATTATTTCTTAAATTTTAGCACATCCTGTATATAAAATGTCAGTAACGCAGGAACCAAATATGTTAAATTTATGAAACAAACAGCATTTGAATTGAAAAAACGGAGAATTTATGACATGGTTAAAATAATTAGTACCTGTATTTGTTAAATAAATATATGATATGAAATTTTAGATGTTGGCGTTGCGGCACGACACCTATATTGGTCGTTAGGGGTCAGAATTTAAATCCTACAGAACATATATATTCAATTAACAGAAGTTCTATTGCGAATGAAGAATTTCTATTTTATTTACTCGAAAGCAACTGGAAGTACATTCTTTATGTCCAGTTCATCACGTTGCCTGTAACATCTTATCTAAGCCTAGAATTTTCAAATTGCCACTTCTTCTATAATAAGAAAATTCGTCTAAAATAAGTGAATTCAAATTTCATTAAATCGTGATAAAGAATAATAAGTACTCTACTTGGAGCCCGATACAAAGTTTTTGATCAAGTCTCGATAAATCTTCTTAGAATGGAAATTTCCCGACCCGTGTTGTACAGAAAAGTAAACAAATATATTCCGCTAATTAAATTTTTTTACGAAATTGTGCGATTTATATGATACTGTGGAAAATAATGTTGAATCAGACAGACCATAGCGCGCTTTGCGTGGCGCATAATTTAGGTGATTCACGCAATCAGATAATGTAATATTTATAACTTCTCCAAGGCAACACTGACTACGCAAACTTACCACCACATTACTTTATATGTACGGTGCCTCTTCATTTCCATGTTACGATCTTTGCTCTTAATTTCCATTATTTTTTCTATTGCTGTACATGTACGCAGTGTTTTCTGTGTACCGTGCAAATTCTGTGCGTGGCAATTTGCAAATTAATCTTTCTTTAAAACATAGTGAATTATCTCTTCACAATCTGATTTCGATACATTCAACGTGTATTGAGGAATGAGTAGGTTTTATGTTTAGCTGACCGTGCTGCACCTCAGTATATTATCTCAGTAATTAACGAAATTGATGCAAAATATTTTAATTTTAGAATAAGTTTATTTCATGCCTCTACATATTTCGAGCACATGTGCTCATTATCAGGTCAAAACTGCATTACACAGCCACTGGTATCATGACAGCTATAGGTGGCCTTCTCGTGCACATAATGAGACAGGACTGGTTGGAATGCATGCATTAAAACCAGTCAATATTTTAAAATCATACACCTTTTGAGCTCCATAATAGAAGTAAATTTGTTGGCCTAGGACTTCCCCGGTTTCGCAAGCAGAAAAGAAGGCGACAGTCCCCTTGTGTGCGCACCCACTGATATCTGTGTGTTTCAGTTGTACAAGCAGTCGTCATGCGACAATCGTGTGACCCTTGAGATGCTACAAACCACACGATTAGATTTTCTCCCGTGCACTAATTCCATATACTGGCGTGTGTTCCATTTGGGTGGCAAGATAGTTTCCGCACACCAGATGTCGCCTTGATAAATATCTAGCAATTTTCGGGGTGGTCTGATTACATCAGAAAAAGTGAACTAATCTCATTCAATAGAGTTACCTGTGCTAGATTTAGTGTAGTCGTCTTGCATTGCATGCAAATAGCAACAGTTTATACCTAATGCGTAGTATTTCCATTTTCAAAACAAACCAGGAACTTCAAGATAATTTTGTCTTTAAAGTACTGTTATTTAAATAAATATAAGTGGTGAAAAATATTGTTACCTAAATACAAAATATAAAGTCCTACAACCATCTGAATAATACATAATAATATTAAAACCGATTTGCCAATAAAGCTCCATTCTTTATCACTCATAAAAGTTTAAATACGTAACCGTAATTTCGAATTGTTAAAAATAGTAAGAAGACTCCAATAAATCTACTTGCGACTCACATGCTTACTCAGAACAATTCTTAAGAATTTAACCTGTACTCTTCTAGTCAAAAATTCCCTGCATTTTATGGAACCCGAAAATTCAATACCACATTCAAAAACAACTGCCATATGTCCCTATCCGGAGCCCGATCTGTCTAGCCCATGCCCATTGCATTCCTTAACCTGAAGATCCATTTAAATATTATCCTACCAAATACACTTGCGTCTTCCAAGAAGTCACATTCTTTCAGGTTTCCCCACCAGTACTCTTGCTATAAATTTGTCGTGTGAAATCTATGGTTCTAGAATATTGATAGTAAACTCGACCCGGCATTATTCCTTTTTTATTCTGTTTCAAATTTATTCATTTTCCGCACAAAGTCATAATCTTGTACCTAACCACAAACATTTGCTTTATGCAAACTTCGCATTCAGTTTAGTATTTTCCCGATGTTCTTTGCAATTCCTTTAATTAACTATTTCAGTAACATTCGTTGCTAAGATTGTGCGGTCTCCCCCAGTTTGTTAACTGCCGACAGGTTTAAAAAATTTAGCCTTCTTTGATAAAACTAACTACATTCTCTCTAAATCTCACCCTAACCTGTTATGAGCAGTTACGGGGATCGTTTCAGTAAAGACAGCGGGCCAGCCCCTTAAATGTATCTATATTTACGCACTGTGTAAGCAATGAATCTGTTCTGCTCTGCTGCATGTGTTGTCACGGCCGTATCATTCGATAGTATAAACCAAACTCTGTGGCCTTAGTCCGTACGCAAACTATACCGACAGAGCTGCCGCCGCCGGTCGGCGAAGTTAGTGCCAACTTTTGAGGATAGAGGGGTGTCACGTGGTCAGCGCAACGGGTCCTCACAGCCGTTAATCTCTGTTTTTTAGACCTGGAGCCGCTACATTTTTCATTCAAGTAGCTCCTCAATTGACTTCACGAGGCTGAGTGTACCCTGCTCCAGACCCACTAATAATCAGAAAATCTGATAGCGCCGGGGATCGAACCCGGGACCTCTGTATCTGTAGCCAGAAACTCTGACCACTAGACCACAGAGGCGGTCCATTCGATAGTATACATACATCATTAAATGGGTATGTTTTCTCCAATTAAACAGACTTGTTGTGAGGTAAATCTGTATAAATGATCAGTTTGATGAACAGCTACGTTATATAATGCCAATCATTAAGCTGTGTATTTCTGTTTACTAAGTTTCCGTAAGACGTCGTTTTCTACAGGTAAAAATAATACAGGCATAATATTTATTTCCTAAAACCGTACAAATCTAGGCATAACCGAATAATATTGTTAAAATGAGTATTAAATAAACAAATAATTTTCTCTATTGTTATAAAACGTAAACATTGTTGGCGTAAAAAACAATTTAGAATTGTATGCCGAGTGTACTCTGCATGCGAAGCAAATGCGTCGTGTTATATTATATTATAAACTGGTTCGTTTTGAATATGTAAAATTTTGTTTCAAACAATCTCATCCTTAAAATAATAAAGAGATTTGTTGCCTTAAATGTATTTTTAACATTTGTTGGTTAATGGAAATATATCCGAGAAGATGTAAGGCTTCAAATTTATTTCTGCATGGAGTTCCATTTTATTCCGTCCATCTTCAGTAGATCAAAACTACACTAGGTGCTTGTTATCCAAATATGGCTAGCCAAAACTTACAAAATTTTGCTAACTAAAAATTGAATATTAAAATTGATATAAAGTATGCAGTAATAATTCACTAAACAATTCACGTGCACTAATTAATTATTACAACAAAACACACTTCACCAGTCCCTCTCACATACCGCCACCAGTAAATACACGTAACCCTCCAGCCTACCGTCAAAGTGTTAACAAAGCCAGTAAAATAACAATATACTTACGTTCAAGTTAGAATCTTTAACTGTAACGAAATGTAATTTACACATTTTAGGTTACTGATAATGTAACACAGTTCACAAAATTTATTGTTTGTTTAAATGTAAGAATAATTTACCTCTAAACTCAACAGATTTTTCATCGCTTTTCATTGATCTTATTTAACAGAAACCTAAAAACGTTAAAATTTATAAAATCGCATTGTAAAACAGCAAATATCTGAACAAAATAAACGTATCGTACAGCTCCCAACATTCCGGTAAATATTGGCAACTAAACCGGATCTGGAATCTCCAATTTATGCATTGTATTTTGCGTGTTTATGTAATATCCCGTTTACACAGCATAAAAAGTTACTGTTATAAAACCAATTGTTCGTGTGTTCGTGTGTGTGTGTGTTGGTGTGTGGTGTGTGTGTTGGTGTGTGGTGTGTGTGGGGGGGTGGGGGGGTGTTGGTGTGGGGTGGGGGTGGGGGGGTGGGGGGTGGGGGGGGGGGTGGGGGGG
>Ga0131853_10019253_pt1 | contig 12422 bp, 7 predicted proteins | sample TergutLab28metaG_FD_92764 | JGI IMG/M metagenome (GOLD analysis project Ga0131853, IMG submission 92764) | Labiotermes labralis P1 segment gut microbial communities from Petit-Saut dam, French Guiana - Lab288 P1 (version 2) (version 2) | ecosystem: Host-associated > Arthropoda: Insects >...
CTTTCCGTATTATGTGTGATGTTCCAAGTATAGCTGTCTTTTGTAGTGAATCTATCGAATGTCTTCCTGGTACAGCTTCCAAATTTTTCCTTAAGCTTCTCGTTACTATTCCAGTGGCTCCAACTATTACTGGTACAATCGTACATTTCAGGTTCCACATTCGTTTCATCTCTATACATAAACTCTTGTATTTTAACTTCTTTTCCGCTTCCTTTTGCACAACATTTCTGTCTGCAGGTATTGCCACATCTATCAGTGTGCACGTTTTCTCTTTATTGTGTTTAATTATTATATCTGGTCTATTTGCTGTAACTTCTCTGTCTGTGTGTACTGCTTGATTCCACAACACTGTGACATCTCCCTCTTCACACACTGGCTTGGGCATGTGTGTACCATTTGTCTGTGGTTTTATTGCCTAAGGCTTTGCATATTGAGTAGTGTAAATGTGTATAAATTTCATCGTGTCTCATTAAATATTCGCTCTTTGCCAAAATGCTATTATTATTATTACTGAATGATACTGTCGAGTGGCTATTAACCCTGCTTTGTAGACTGAAGGTGCCGAGTTCACATCTCGGCCAGGAGATAATATTCTTCCCGCGGGCTTGATGATTTTCCTCAATTCTTGCAGAAAATATCACGACCACTTAGTTTTATATACTTCCTAATTGTTTTCTAACGATCCTATCTGTCCACGTCCATCGCCAATTGAATTATCGCTGTTAGGAGTGTAATAGACGCGCATGCGAATGACGAAGACTTGCTAGTACCCATCCCGAAATCATTCGCGCAGTGCACTTACTACACGCTACACTAAATGCTTGGTGATTTCGGATTGCGCTTATTAGCAGACATGTCCGTCGCTACTTCCAATAGCTCTCATCCAGCCCCCCACCCCCCGCCACCACCCCGTGGTGATTTTCTCTTGTTCTGCCATTCATATTGATGGCGTCCTTTCATAAACCCTGAATAATCAAACCAAAGCAGTGCGATCAGATATCGCCTGTTACTGATGTTTTCTGTGATTTCCTTTTGGGTGGTATTAAACTGTAAAAGCATACTCTAGTAGGCTTATTACTTTCCGCTGGCAAAAGTCTACCCTACATCGCACACAACCCCCTAAGATATCATGTCCAAGCCATAACTCTGCTTCTTCCCTCGGGGTGTTTCTACGCACCACTCAAGGATGTTTATGTCTCTGGGTCACACGACTCAGCAGATCGGCGCAAACGCGGAAATTTCCCCGTAACGAGATAAGTCTATAGCAGTACCCATGTGTCTCCCTGAACAGGGGTGCGTAAACGGGAGGTGAAATCCAAGAATATTCGCGAGAAAATTGTTCTGTTTAAATATACGGTCGGTTACTAAGATGGTATAGTGCCGGTGGTGGGTCTATAAGTGAGAATGTACCAGTGGTGGAATTACACGAAAAGGGAGAAACCTAAGTGCCGTCGAGGGAAAACTTACCCACTGACAGTCTGTACCTCACAAGTCCAGCAAGGAGTGGCCCCGGATCGAATCTCGGCTTCTGCGGTTGCTGTTAGGTACAAATCGTCTTAGAGTGGTCGGGCTCAAGTGCCTGCAGATAGATGAAACAACCGGAAAGTTTTATATTGGGACAGTGGTTAGTGCTTCGCGCAAGGCAAACTGGACGCCACGAAGTTACCACCCAACCGAAAATGCAGAGGTAAATCAGTACAGAAAATCTCAAATGCTTGTATTTTGGGCTCTTACAACCCGTAAGATAATACATTTGTTCCGACGTTTCGGGAGAACCTTCTTCGGTGTGATTAATGAGATTCAGAAAGATGCTGCAGAAATTTTCATATTATGGAGGTGACGTAACTTCCCATTGTTCCAGTCATGTAACTTCAGCCGACCAAATTCCTTGTAACTTAATTTGTAACGGACTTCAACACCCACCTCAAATAAATTCATAACCCTGAAGATGGAAGCGATATATTCTTCCGAAACGTGTAAACATGTGGATTTATTCTCCTACACGGCGCAGAAATCCCCCCCCCCAAAAAAAACACCATTTTAGTAAGATCCACCGTAAAAGTCTGAAAATGTATATGAACAGTAAATGTCCTACTACGAGGCAACAAGAGCTACTGCCAGCTACCCAAATATATGTACACAAGTTGGTGGAGAGGCAAATACCTGGCGGGCAGGCCCTCTTGTTATACCGTGTTCACAGATGGGAGAATAAACACATAAAAAACACCCGTCAATAGTATATTTTCAGACACATTCGCAACACTGCGAACAGCGAATATTGGGTCCGTCATGTCAGTCTACCTGTCCGTTCGTCCTTCCTTCCGCATGGAACAACTCGGCTTCCACTGGACGGATTTTCATGAAACTTGATATTTGAAGATTTTTCGCAAATCTGTCGAGAAAATTAAACTTTCATTAAAATCTGACATGAAAAACGGTTGCTTTGCGTGAAGACCAATATACATTTTCACCATACCTAGCTCAATAATTCTCAAAATGAAAAAAAATGTTAGAAAAATTATAAAGAAAATCAAAGCACGCGTTTTAATGAGCAAAAGCTTCTTTTTTTTTCTGAAAAAGTGCCGCTTAAGACATAATGTGAAAAATTATGTTAGTGTCGGACAGGCCACAGCCGACAATGTAATAAAGCGCTTACGCATTGCATGCTGTATAACTAAGGCTACAGACACACACTCAGAATGTGTAATAATTATTGCTTTTCCGCGACAACAATGGTTACGCGAACGAGCCTCAATGTTGCGTTATACATTGCCTGTACTGTGAGTCTGGTTGTGACTCACTGAAACTTTGTTCCAGTGGTTGATTAATTGGCATAGATAAAATATTTTGAACAGTTTTTCTATTCTCTGAATCAAAAAAAAACGGTGCTTACGATTTACTCAAAGTAGTGGCTCGTATTGACACGGAAGTATGTAAAAGCAGTCTGGTCGATGTCCTGACAACGACCAGACTGCTTATATGGTAAAGGTAAAGGTAAAGCAGTCCCGTTACAGGCCCGGAGGGGTCCAGAGCGTTCCAGGAAGTTAAGGTGCCCAAATTTCTTAACAACGGCACAGGATGGCGGTAGGTTGTCAGCCTTACGCACCGGCCGCATTTACCCCCAAGAAATACTCCTGGTACTCATTTCTGTTAGAGGCTGAGTCAACCCCAGGACCATAGTGCGATCGGAAGGATTTTATGTCAACGAAAAATCCAATGACACCAGCTGGGATCGAACCAGCGACCTTCCGATTTGTAGCACAGCACCTTAACCACTGTGCCATTTATTTTTATTTTATATATGTTCCATTCTAGGTATTGTGTTTCATTGTCTGTTCTGTGTATTGTTTATGTGTAACTGTGTACTGTACTACTTCCACCGCGTGTCAACCCAACTGCAGTTATCAAATATATCATATCAACACTGTGCCATCATCAGGCCGATGTGCGTTTTCTATCACACAAAATATTTACTAGTTGAAATGCAAATATATTCTACGTTATGAAGTACAGCGTAGCTCCGTTTCATTTACGTATCAAATAGACTAACGCAAAAGTAAAACTTGTGGTTCCTTATCGGCGTAACGTTACCACATAACGTTTTGCTCTCCGATGAGCAGCTTACTCACTAAATCAAAAATCTGAATAGGTTGACAATTTCAATACCACTTCCTAAAATGAGATCTTATGAAAATTTGTTGAGCCACACTCGAGATTTTACATACGGAAGGGCAAACAGACAGACTGACGTGAAGGAACGCATAAGCAGGGTACTGCAGTATTTGGCTACGAACGCTCCAAAATCGATGCTCAAGTCCGCCAAACCACAAGCAACAAAGTCGGAAACAAGACGTGCTTTTACATAAGAGTGTGTAATTTTGGACAGTACAGTTAGAAAGTTAAGGAGGCAATTGACCTACTGTTGCCAGATAGTTAGCCTCTTGCAGTTTCCGGCCTGCAGCTAGCTACACCTAGTTTCCATTCCTTACATGCTATCGCCATCATTATGTTTAAAAAAAAACTGACAGCACGGGAACACGCACGTTGTACTGCACCGCTAGCAGACAGTAACGCTCTACTTCGTCGCAGTTAGGCCTATTAAGTGCAATACACTTTATGTGCGTGTTGAAGGACAGTTCATTAACGTCATTATTTATAATAAATTGTTAGCTTATTATTATTATTATCGTATTGATCTTTGTTTTAAGGGGATGAAATGGAGGGATCATAAAACATACATTAAAGGGAATAAATATAAACTTAAATATGTTATAAAATCTTACGAAAAGAGATCGCTTGGAAGAAGTAGCTGTAGCTGGGAAATACATGCTAATGTGCATATTATATTAAGGGGGTGTAATGGTGCGCCTGACGTCAGAATCTAGTGGCTGTTTTTTGTGGTCGCGGTAATGAATCGGGCTGTAAAATAGGCGGCGGGGGAGGGGGGGGACAGAATAGGTTGAGAATTCAGGAGACTATAGCTTGCCAAGGAAAGTGTTCTATGTAGATGGTTCGTTATTATTGCTATTTGAAGAGGTGAAGGGATGATGCGTTTTTACAGGGGTGTCATTTCTCTGCGCTTTATATTAACGCTCTGGACACCACATGATATATGACTTTGTTGACGTCACAACAGAAGGAAACCTTAATAAAGAAACAAGTACAAATCGCTTCGACCACCAATCCATTATTGCCAACCCCTTCTATGTAACATCCCTATTCTTATAATTCTCTACAGTCTTTTTGTTAGCTTGTATTTTCTTTCGTTTCAGAGATAACACGTGACAAGACTTGCAATATCCGAGATGATGGGACGAGGTATGGGCAACTGTTCCAAGAAACCCACATCAAAGTTAGAGGATTTTAACAAAGCAGAAGAATAGAAGACAGAGCGCCAAACAATTATGCGTGATTGCACAAAGAATATGAAACATAAAAAGCGACTGACATAATGCAATATCCCAAGCCACATTTGTGCAAGGAAAGTACAGGCATGTTGAACAATAGTGCAGCAACCGCAGCTCCCTCTGTCGTCTCGACGGAGAATTAAGAATAATAAGAAAGAGCGAAGTGTTGCAAATGAAATTAACATCTTTAACCTCAAAGAACAATCGATTTAAACACTTGTCCTGCATTCGGTGTGAATTCCCGCTGTTCGTGTGGAAATAAAAATCATAACAGGGGCCAGTGACGTCATTCTGCGGGGGAATATTTCATGACAGTCTGGATTTCTATCCCTCGGCTTTCGACGAAACGAGTCATAGGCTAAAAATGTTGCAAGTGACGGGTTTCCCTTTCGGGCATTATATAAAGACCCCCAAAAAAAACATATTACCATTTCAGGTTGCGACGCTTTGCGAGTAATTCTCAAGTCAAGAATTTCAACAATACAACAGTAATATGTCTACCCACAAGGTACGGAATAATACAGTTGTATGTCTAACCTGCTGGTTCTGCGAACTGGCCACAACATCCCAGGATAAATATGTCCTCTTTAAGTTAATAAAAACGCAATAAACAATACACTGAGTGTTACAAACACCGAAATCATAAAACCTGAAGACTGCTCGGGTTTGACTCGCTTTTAGTGTAAAAAACACTTTGGCAATTCCTTTCAGAACCCTCTCTAATTTTTAAAAATCAAGCATTTTGCGAGGGAAGGAAAGAATGACATTTTAAATGCCGGACTTCTGTGATTGCCTCGATACAAATATAGAATAACTTCCTCGGTTTTGGGGCTTGTGAAGTCAGAATGATAAACAATAATAAAGGGAGAATGACAGTGTGATCAAGAGTTTTAGGTGGACAGACTTGCAAAAAAGCGATATTATTAGATCAGCACGTGTAAAAAAAAGTATTTTCACTGGCAGTGTAACATCACTAAATATATGCTTCCTGTATAATCTACAACAACATGTCCATCTGAAATAGACGTTACTCGAACAAGCATTTTTAATAAATATCTAGTTATAAATGGTTTGTAAACAATTTGTATAAACTAAAACAGCGAACAATAGTGAAAGACACAAATAGCTTGTTGTTCATTCGTAGGGAAATAAACAGTTTTTCTTAACTGAACAGTATCTACGTTAGCGTATCCAATGTATAACGCTTAGCAATACATCAGGACCGACACGAAGCACAAGGTCACATAAGATACGGGAGCGTCACATCATCCAGGACGCTTGTGTCACACAGTAGAAACAAAGACTTCATTACTTTACATCTGCCACTAAAAGGAAAATGGAAACCAATACTACGGTAGAAATGGAAAACCTTTACGTTGAAACCAACGCCACCTTCTCGTCGCCAGTTTCCATCGCTGTCAACTTTACAAATTCGACGGAAATCCCATATCTCGAATACTCCAAACGACCCGAGACTTACATCGTCCCCATTCTTTTCGCTCTCATCTTCGTTGTCGGTGTCCTTGGTAACGGTACCTTGGTACTGATCTTCATACGTCACCGCAACATGAGGAACGTCCCCAACACGTACATCTTCAGTTTGGCGCTAGGAGACCTCCTGGTGATAATCACATGTGTTCCATTCACTTCTACAGTTTTCACTTTTGAATCGTGGCCCTACGGTGAACTGATCTGCAAGATGTCGGAGTGTGTGAAGGATATATCCATAGGCGTCTCAGTATTTACGCTAACTGCCCTAAGCGCAGATCGTTACTTCGCCATCGTCTACCCTATGCGCAAATTGCACACAGGAGGAGGAGGAAGAAGAGCTACAAGACTGACCATATTATGTGCTGTTTTCATCTGGGCACTGGCCGTCGTTTGCGCACTGCCAGCTGGTGTAGTATCTTACATCAGAGTAGAAAAAATCAACGAAACCAAAAGTATCAGCTTCTGCTATCCATTCCCAGTATCATGGGGTGAAATGTATGCTAAATCCATGGTGATCACCAAATTCTTCATCTACTATGCCATCCCACTTGTAGTAATCTCGTTCTTCTATCTTCTCATGGCAAGACATCTCATCCTTAGTACCATAAACATTCCTGGAGAAATGCAAGGTCAAGCAAAACAGATCAGAGCCAGGAAGAAGGTCGCCACGATGGTGCTTGCCTTCGTCATAGTGTTTGCCATATGTTTCTTCCCGCAGCATGTCTTCATGCTCTGGTTCTACAGCGATCAGGCCGCTGCCAAGGAACAATTTAATGGATTCTGGCTCGTATTTCGCACTATCGGCTTCTGTCTGAGCTTCATCAATTCCTGCATTAACCCTATAGCTCTGTACTGTGTCAGCGGTACTTTCAGGAAGCACTTCAACAGGTACCTGCCTTGCATCTGCTGCAAGAATCCTTCAGCAAATGGACGAACTCGAAGTATGCCTGGAAGTAACAGCTGCAGAGCCAGTATCACCAGCAGAAGACACCTGGGAACCATAACGTCATCCAGAAGGTACGCGACATGTACAAAATCCACATGGGACTCTACGGCGCTGGCAAATTATAACAGCGTGGCGAGGAAACAAACAAACTCTAACCAGTCAACTGAGGAGATCAGCATCACCACCTTCATGAATGGAGGATTCCTGGGAAGTGGTAAAGAAATGCATGTAGAGGACTAGTGAGAACAAAATCAGATCGCATTAACTTACTGGTGAGATTCAAAAGTAAAGCTTTACCGAAGTTGTGAAAAAAGTTTAGTTACAATAGGTGGTTTTCCTAGACTGTGACACGTAAAACAATTACTACAGAATCTAATGTCTGATATTAATATAAGCAAACTGAAGTTTCTTGCGGCAGATTATAGGAGTATACGCGAAAATTCTTCTTTCGTTGAACGCTTCAGTAAATTTCAGTGAAACCACCAACAGCATGCCAAAGAAATTCATTGCTATTACACAAAGATTTGACACAGGAATTTCATAGTCCACCGATCCTAGTCTTGAGACTAGGGAACATATCACGTTCTGTACATATTATAAAAGAGGATACAAATATTTTAGACTTATAACTTATTCAGCGAGCGTGTGTGACAGAGAGAACAGAACAGAACTCATCTTCTTGCTCCGATTGTAAGAAAAAACACAAACCATGAGAAAAAAACAACGTGCGTTTTCGTAAACACTCTCACTTAGTTGAAACCATACTTAAAACAAGTTAAGAGAATCAGTTGTTACTCGCTTGCACTCTATAGGGAAGACTCACTCAATCACACACACCACCTTCTTTTCTGTGGCGCAACAGCCGAAGCCGGGACTTGGCAACCCCATTTTATAGTCTTAGTAATTAACCAACTTAATGCACAAATTCTTGTTTTATAACAAGTTTATTATATGCCTTTACATGTTTCGAGCACTGTGTGCTCATCATAAGGAGATCAAAATTGTATTATACAGTGTCTGGTATCTTCACACTCTGTAGGTGGCTTTCGCGTGCACGGGACGGCCACCTACAGAGTGTGATGATACCAGATGCTGTATAATGTAATTTTGACCTCCTGATGATGAGCAAACAGTGCTCGAAACATGTGGAGAAATATAATAAAGTTATTATAAAACAAGAATTTGTGCATTAAGTTGGTCAATTACTAAGATTATACTGAGATGCACGATCAGCAAAATATCGAACTCAATTTATAGGTTACAAAATTACATGCAATTATACACACACACACACACACAGTAGGACTTCTCTGTACGAGTGATCAGCACGTCGCAGAGACCACTACCTACTCAACACACAACAAACACAACACACGAATTACCATGTTCCCCCCGGGGATTCAACCCCGCAGTCCCTGCAATCCAATGGACGCAGACCGCACGACTACCGCCATTAGTCACACCAGATATGTCCTAAAAGATGTTCGAGGTATAAACAAGAAGTAGAAAACGACAGCCGTAATGGAGAAGTGTGCGTCTTTGCTGGAATGGTTCTCGTATAGCCATTCTGAAGCGTTCGTCCTTTACTGATATTCTAGTCCGTTGTGAGTTCCAGTATTCTGGGGCAGCAGCAGAAGCACACATGCATATGGTGCAGCTGACAGGACCACACATCCCTGAATCTGATGAAGCAATGGCTGCAATGTGCACTGCCCTTAACCTGGCTCCAATTAAAACTTTTACAACAAATCTGTTCATTCTCATGCAACTATCACCTTCATCAGCCAATCAAGGGTTAAGTTTAAACCTGTACCGATTCTAAGTACAAATTCATACCAGCGGTTTATAATTGGCAGAAGGCAATAAGACTGACCGCTTGAATATTTCAATCAGTAATATTATGAAATAAAATCTTGCACGGAAATAAGATGAAGTAACTAAGAGTTGACAAACTCGTGACTTAGAATACAACTGGTAATTCACAGTCAAGTTTAGAGCACTTTTGCAATCAAATATCTACACAACTTGACATATATATATATATATATATATATGTGTGTGTGTGTGTGTGTGTATGTGTGTGTGTGTATCTTCTTGTGATTCAATTTGGGAACGCTATAATGTATATTCTGAAGGAAAATCCCCTATATTACATTATACAAATAAACCCCGAGGAAAGTTGTAAAATTAAAAGGGTTCATATTTCAAAAAGGATTTCAGAACCACTTAAAAGCCATACTTTTCTTCATCACATTTTCTCTTCTCTAACCTTTTTCATTTCATTGTGTATAAACATTACAACTACTACAAAGGCAAATGTCTACTCAGTTAAATAAAAATAATTTATCGCTTTATCAGCAAAAATATTTATTAGAAGACGCCTACTCCAAATTCCAGGAAAATTCCGCTGTTGATATCAGCTCTCTTCTGGTATATTATGCAGCGTATAGTGGTAATTCTTTACAGACATTTCAGGACAACCTGTCGGTACCATCTTCAAAGGCCAAGAAGTCCCCATGAAGATGGGACCGTCCGGTTGTCCCGAACCGTCGGTACGGAACTCTGTGCTGCTTAATATCCCAGAAGAATATCTCATCTAGGTGGCGGCGGAAGCCTGAAATTACGTATAGAATTCTGATGTTGTTATGTTGGTCGCACATAGAAGTTGGCACTGTGAACAATCCACTAAAAAAATGTAGCATTCTGATGTGAAATTCTGCTTCACGTAGTAACGAGATCGTATGCAGTTAAATGCTACCGAAACTTACAAATCCGACAAACATAACAATGAATACGTCACCAAATTGTAGCTGAGTGTAGCAACTTTTATGAATTACAGGAGCCAATACTGAAGTCTGTAGGCCGGAAGCGCGTAGTCGGTATACAGACGGTCCAGTGATCGAGTCCCATTAACAGCGAGATATTCCACAGCCCTCCAGACTGACTCTGGGGCCCATCCGGCCTCCTGTGCAAGGGTTACCAAGTCATTCCTGTGGTAAAGCGGCCGTGGGGTGTCGTTAACCACCCACCCCATCTAGCGCCTAGATTAAAGAAAGGGTAAAGCTATACTCCCCTTCTGTGCCTTCACGGCGGAGTATAGGGCAGTTTTCTAAAACTGAAGCCTTCTGGGATGTTACGCTGTCTTTGGGATAGTCAACAGACAGCAGTTCACAGTCGTTCAAACTTTATGATTTGACCTGTGTATCTTAAAGTAAATTTCTGAATTCCAACTTAAAAATTTTTGACTTAATCTTCTAGTCTGCGTGTCAACAAAACGATGGCACGCATTTTGTGTGACTTTCTCACGCCCACACACGAAGACAGAATCAGACCCAGCCACCGAAAGTCGTATGTACTTTCCTATATGTAAGATAGACGGCTACCGTAAGGCCCGATATTTCTCTCCCCCCTATAGGTTGTATTTACGGTAGAGGCAGTTGATACAGCGGTCTTTAAACATTACTCAGTAGCTTAAGAACGCCGAAAGTAGTCGGTGTTTCTGCTGAGTCATATTTTTAAATCAGTTGTAAAATTATGGTTTCTTGTTATTTCAGTTTTAACCCTTATCCTGCTAAAGTGGAGAATATGGTGAGCTCCTAATAATGCCAGCAAATGGCAGATGGGATTTAATTTGGCGTTTAAGTGGTTAAGTTACAAATCTGCTAGAGGCAGATTGTCTTGTATAGTTCAACAATTCCTCAGGCAACAATGGAGATGTTGCATTTGCCTATTTTCTACAATGTGATAAACCTTGTGTAATAGTAAAGTTGAATGCAATAACCAATATTTATTTAATAATTTTTATTTATTTAATTAAAAAATCCATGTTGTAAAACATATGTACTGTCCACCAATATTGATGGCGCCAGTAACCTGAAATTAAGAAGAAAAAACAGGAATTTTAAAACATTTCGGGGCTCATGTGTCCAAAACGAAGCACGTGGTATTTGAGGAAAATTGAGAGAAGAGAATTTCACACGGAAAAATATGTGTGACATTTGTACTGATTGTGAAAGTGAATATGGGCTCGGAACGATACGCCAATTGACGTTCTTTATCACATAATGAAAATAACCAATTTTACACTTAAATATAATAGAGCTTTTTCTGATTATAGCACATTTTCCGAAGCTGACCTTATTACATCATAAACGGATATAACAACGCCATTTGTCTCGTTGCAACCATAAATTTTTCACTAATACCTTAAAGGAAACAAATGTTTGGTAACTGTATGCAGCTAAAATTTAAATATAAGGAATTCAGATATAAAACAATATTTATGAAAGTGTACTGTGTAAACTTATGCTTATTGGGAACGTGCATCATTGTGATAGTTGAAGAATAAAAGACCAACTTGATATCACTTGCCATTTTATTTAACTTCTTATGTGCTCAACATGTTTCAGACATTAATATATCCATCATCAGGATCTTGCGACTATTCTGCCAAATTACCACATTGGTCGTGTTGTTCTTGGTTCGAAACTCCAACACACATCGAACCAAGAACAACACGACCAATGTGGTAATTCGGCAGAATAGTCGCAAGCTCCTGATGATGGATATATTGACGTCCGAAACATGTTGAGCACATAAGAAGTTAAATAAAATGGCAAGTGATATCAAGTTGGTCTTTTATTCTTCAACTGTACTGTGTAACTTTGCAAATGACTTTCCAAAAAAGCATGGACTTTACTGTAGCAGTTTACCCTACACATATGCTGTTGAGGTGAGCCCCAAACACACTAGTGCAATAAAACCATTTAACTAGTGTCACAATGCTTTAGAAACACAACGGGTGCACTACACAGACTTTATTACATGTTTCTGTTATAAATATTAATTTGTAATAGGAGCAGATGACAGTAAAACTCTCTCTCTCTCTCTCTCGCTCGTGTTTTAGAAAATCTCTCCGTATAGGCAACACTCTTGGTCGCTGACATTGAGGGAGAAAAGGAAGCTGAGGGTGTTTGAGAACATGGTGTTGAGGAGAATATTTGGACCTAGGAGGGACGAGGTAACGGGGGAATGGAGGAGACTGCATAACGAGGAGCTAAGTGATCTGTACTCCTCAC
>Ga0131853_10019254_pt1 | contig 12422 bp, 6 predicted proteins | sample TergutLab28metaG_FD_92764 | JGI IMG/M metagenome (GOLD analysis project Ga0131853, IMG submission 92764) | Labiotermes labralis P1 segment gut microbial communities from Petit-Saut dam, French Guiana - Lab288 P1 (version 2) (version 2) | ecosystem: Host-associated > Arthropoda: Insects >...
CCAGCAGGATGGCGAGGCCGGCCTCGAACTGCTCGTCGTGACCGGCGTGCCGCGCCTCCTTGACCAACCGCTCCAGGTACGGAAAGCGGCCGCCGGCCACCAGATCGGTCACGTAGGGCCCCATCCGCGCCTGCCAGGCCGCGCGGTCCTCGCCGGAGCGCAGGGCCGCCTCCCGCTCCGCCGACTCGGCCTGGCAGGCCCCCGTGACCCAGCGGCGGATCAGGTTCACCACGTGGACCATGTCGTCGATGCTCAGCCCGCGGCCGTCGACGAGGGCGAGGTCGCGCTCGTTGGCGCGGAGCATGTTGGGGCCCATCACCGGCCGGCCGGCCATGGCGTGGGCGAGCCAGGGATGCCGGCGCAACGTCTCCCGGTACCGGCGGGCGAACGTGGCCAGGTCCGCACGGGCGTCCCCGGTCGGCTCCTGCGCCTCGAAGCCGAGGGCCTGGTCGATCGCCACGGCGTACAGGTCTTCCTTGTTCGGCAGGTACCGGTAGAGCGTCATCGCGCCGGTGCCCAGCTCCTTGGCGATGCGCCGCATCGTCACCGCCTCGATGCCCTCGGCGTCCGCCAGGGCGATCGCCACCTCGGCGATGCGCTCGCGGCTGTAGGCCGGAGCCGGCCCGCGCGCCCCTCTCTCCCGCCGCAGCCAGATGATCGGATCCGGATCGCTCATGCGCCGATGGTATGCGCGTACGGCGTCCTCGGTTACCCGTCCCGCCGGCGGCCCCCGGCCCGGAAAAGATCTTTCCCGGGCCTGCCCCGTCGGGTACGGTCCTGGAGTCGTTCTCGCTGCCGGGAGTCCGCGAGGTGCGTGCGCGGCTCCCGCGGCCCGTCTACCGGGAGCAGGTCCTTCATGGCATGTCGTATCGGTGAGCTGGTGCTCGGTTGCCGCGACCCCGAACTGCTGGCGCGGTTCTGGTGCGACGTCCTCGGCTACGTCGTGGTCGACCGCGAGGAGGGCTGCGTGGAGATCGGGACGCCGGAAGGGTTCGGCGGCCCGCAGCCCACGATCTTCTTCAGCGTCCGGGACGAGCCGGAGCCGGGGAAGTCCCGGCTGCACATCGACGTCAACCCCACCGACCGGGACCAGGACGCCGAACTCGAACGCCTGCTGGCACTCGGTGCCCGCCGGGCCGACATCGGCCAGAGCGGGGACGAGTCGTGGCACGTCCTGGCCGACCCCGAGGGCAACGAGTTCTGCCTGCTCAAGGCCCGCATCAAGCCGCTCTGACGCCCGCGGGGCCCCTCGCTCGAAGCCGCCGCCGCGCCCTCACCCGGCGCGCCCCGGGCCGCCGGATCCGCCGGCCCGGCCCCAGCCGGCCGCGTCGAAGGCCGGCGGCCACGGCTCCGGCCTGCGCGCGCGTCGCGGGCGCGGAGCCGTGGCCGCGTCATGAACCGATTCATCCTGCGTCTTCCGTCCCCTGTCACATGTCTTGACGGTCGTGTTCGTCAGTCCGTAACGTCACTAGACAGGGAAATGAAACGTTTCAAGACGGAAGGAGGGTGACGATGCGTCGACGATGGGCATCTCTCCTGGCCACGACGGCACTTGCCGTATCGGTCGCCTTGGTGCAGCCTTTCGCCGGGCCGGCCGGCGCCCTGGCCGCGGACGCGGCCGGCACCGGTACGGGCCCGGGCGCGCCCACGGGACTGGTGACCGACTCGCTCGGCGCGCCCATGGACGTCGACCTGACCGGCGGGCCCGACTTCGGCTGGCAGTCGCAGGTCGGCCACCAGACCGCCTACGAGATCAAGGTCAGCGCCGGCGACGCGGACAACGCCCCTGTGGTCTGGGACAGTTCCCGGACCGCCTCCGACGCGTCCACCGCCGTCCCGTACGCCGGCGGCACCCTGAAGCCCTCCGAGCGCTACTCCTGGCGGGTGCGCGTCTGGGACGAGCAGGGCAGGCCCACCGCATGGTCCAAGCCGGCGCGGTTCGGGACCGGCCCGGGACAGACCTGGGGTGACAGCCGGCCGATCTGGTCGGCCCCGCCGGCGATCGCCTCCTGGACCGACTACCGCCTCGACGTGAAACTGACCGTCACCAAGACGGCGTTGGGGATCAAGTTCCGCTCCCCGGACTCCCGCGACGGCTACATGTGGCAGTTCCGGGCCTCCAACGCCGCCACCCCCAACTCCCTGGTGCCGCACGTCGAGACGGGCGGCAGCTTCAAGGTGGGCACGGCCGTGCCACTGGGCGCCGCGCTCGACCCCGGCACCACGCACGACGTGGCGATCGAGGTCCGCGGGTCCACCCTCACGACGTACCTCGACGGCAGGGTGGTCGACTCCAGGACCGACACCACGTACGCGCAGGGCGGCATCGGCTTCCGCACCGGCAGCACCGAGACGGGCACCGCCGACGACGTCAGGGTCACCAGCCTGGTGCCCGCCGACAACGGCAAGGTGCTGTACTCCAACGACTTCAACGCCGCCGGCGCCTCCTTCCCGTGCGGCACGGTGCAGGACCAGCACCTGGTGGTGGGCACCAGCCAGGACTGCCTGAGCGCCAACACCACCGACGACTGGGCGCTGATGCGCCGTGACGTCACCCTGCAACCGGGCAAGACCGTCGACTGGGCGACGGTGTTCGCCACCGGCTCCTCCTTCGACGCCGCCGAGCAGTACGTCTACAAGCTGTACCTGGACGGTGACTTCGTCGGGCTCGGGCCCACCAAGTCCTTCGGCAAGGAGACCCGCTACGACGGCTTCGACGTCACCGCCGCGCTGCGGACCGGCGGCGCGCACGCCCTGTCGGCGATCGCTTACACCACCAAGGACCAGCGTTTCCAGGCGTACTTGGTGGTCCGCTACACCGACGGCAGCACCCAGACCGTCGGCACCGGACCCGACTGGACGGCCGAGTCGGGCGCCGCGGTGTGGCCGTCGGCCAAGAGCATCGGCACCAGCTACTGGAGCGCGCCCCAGGAGGACATCACGATGAGCGCCTACCCGGACGGCTTCGGCACGTCCGGGTTCGACGACTCCTCGTGGTCCGCCGCCACCGTCAAGAGCCCCTTCGCCGACCTCCGACCGACGCCCTTCGCCAAGGTCGCCGAGCAGCGCCGGGCACCGGTGAAGATCACCGACAAGGGCAACGGCAACTACCTCGTCGACTTCGGCCAGACCTGGCAGGGCGGCGTCCACCTCACCCTCACCGGCACCGCGGGACGGCAGGTGACCCTCCGCTACGGCGAGGAGCTGTCCGACCCGAGTACCGTCCGCTACCAGCTCCGTACCGGCAACACCTACCAGGACGTCGTCACCCTGCGCGACGGCACCCAGACCGTCGACACCTGGGGGATGCGGGTCTTCCGCTACCTCGACGTCCTCAACTCCCCGGTGCCCGTCACCGCGCGGAATCTCCAGGCGCTCGCCCTGGTCTACCCGTTCGACGAGAGCCAGTCCCAGCTCACCTCCTCCGACCCGGACCTGGTGTCGGTGTGGCAGCTGTCCAAGAACACCGTCGAGACCACCAACCAGAACTTCTACACCGACTCCTGGACCCGTGAACGCGGCCCGTACGAGGCCGACAACTACATCCACCAGCTCGCCGCCCTGTACCTGAGCGGCGACCCCACGCTGGGCGCGTACTCCATGGAGTACTTCACCGACAACAGCACCTGGCCCAGGGAATGGCCGCTGTACGTCATCAGCTCGGTCTACGACAACTGGCAACGCACCGGCTCCACCGCCCAGTTGGAGCGGATGTACCCGGCGCTGGCCGGCAAGCTGCTCGGCAAGGACTTCAACGCCGCGACCGGCACGATCGACGGATCGGACGCCATCGTGGACTGGCCGGCCAGCCAGCGGGACGGGTACGTCTTCGCCCAGCGCAACACCGTCATCAACGCCCTGTCGTACAGCAACTACCGCGACATGGCCGCCATGGCCACCGCGCTGGGCAGGACCGACGACGCGGCGAGCTACACCAGGACCGCCGACACGCTGCGCGCCACGCTCAACTCGGCGTTCTGGAACGGGACCAAGGGCGCCTACGACGACGGCCTGGACGCGGACATGAACCCGACCGGCCACTTCGCCGAGCAGGCCAGCGCCTTCCCGGCGGCCTTCGGCGTACCGGCCTCCCAGGAGCAGTACACCGCCGTCGCCACGTATCTGGCCTCACGCGGCATGGCCTGCAGCGTGTACTGCTCGGGCTTCCTGCTCCAGGGCCTGTACAAGGCGGGCGCCGCCCAGACCGCCCTCGACCTGCTCACCTCCGACGGCACGAACAGCTGGCGGCACATGATCGACCTGGGGGCCGGCGCGACCGGTGAGGCGTGGGACCCCGCGCAGAAGAGCAACATGACCTGGTCGCACGCCTGGGCGGCCGCCCCCGCCTACGTCATCCCGCGCGACATGTACGGCATCGCGCCCACCTCGCCCGGCTACCGCACCTTCACCGTCACCCCGCAGCCGGGCGACCAGACGTACGGCTCGGTGAGCACCCCGACCGTCAAGGGGACGATCGCCACGGCCTTCCACCGGCAGTCCGGCCGCACCGACCTCGGGGTGCTGGTACCCGGCAACTCCACGGCGACGGTCGGCGTTCCGGCCACCGCCGGGTCCACCGGCGACACCGTGTACGTCGACGGCCGTGCCACCAGGGCCACCGCCGAAGGCGGCCGGCTCACCGTGAGCGTCGGCGTGGGCTGCCACGTCCTCAGCACCTCCGCCGACCCCGGCGTGCGCGCCGATCGGCTGCTGACCGGCATCTGCGGTCAGGTCGACGACGCGGGCGACGCCCCGACCGGCAGCCTGGCCACCACCGCCGGCCACGCCGGCGCCGGGCAGGCCGTCCCCGTCACGCTCACCCTCGACCAGCAGGTGACCGGGCTGGGCGCCGGGGACATCCAGGTCGCGAACGGCACCGTGAGCGACCTGGCCGGCCACGGCATCGGAGCGGCGGGCACCACGTGGACGTTCACGGTCACGCCCAACGGCCGGGGGGCGGTGCGCGTCTGGCTCCCGGCCGGTGCCGTGCACGGCACCACCGGAAGCGCCAACCTGCCCGTCACCCCGCTCGTGATCCCGGCCGCCGCCACGAGCGGGTGACACCCCGGTGCCCGGCCGCGCGGACGCGGCCGGGCACGAAAGGCGGCGCCTGCCGGAACACTCGGGGTTCCGGCAGGCGCCGCTCGTCGTCCTGCGCCGGCCGTGCGGCCGGTCAGCCCGCGGTCACTCCTCCGTCGGACCCAGATCCGGGGTGTCGCGCAGGTCCACCGCGGCGCGGGAGGCGGCGTGGAGCTCCAGCACGACGATCTCGTTGCGGCCCTCGCGCAGCGCCGGGCCGGGGACGTAGAGGCGCTGCTGCGGGCCACGGGACCAGAAGCGGCCCAGCGCGAAGCCGTTCACCCAGGCGCAGCCCTTGGTCCAGCCCGACACGTCCAGGTAGGTGTCGGCGGGCTCCGCCACGTCGAACTCGCCGCGGTGGAACGCCGGTCCGACAGTCGGGCGCGCGTCGGCGTCGGCGAAGGCGAGCCCGGACAGGTCGTCCAGCGGCAGCGACCGGCTCGTCCAGCCGGTCAGCGCCGTCCCGTTGGCGGTGACCGGGCCGACCAGGCCCTTGCGGTCGTGGATCGCCTGCCCGTAGTTGACCCGGCCCAGGTTCTCCACCAGCAGGGACAGCCGCGCTCCGCCCTCGGGCACCTCGAACGCCAGGGAGTGCTCGTGGCTCTCGCGCTCCAGCACGCCGACCGGGCCGCCGTCCAGGAAGACCTGGGCGCGGTCGCGCACGCCGGGCGCGTGCAGCAGGACCGGTCCGGCGGCGTCCAGGCGCGCCTCGTAGAGCACGAACCCCAGGCCGTTGCCCGCGCCGTGCCGGGCCGCCAGCTCCTCCATGGTCAGCGGGCGGTCGCCGGCCACCGCGGTGCCCAGGGCGGGCAGTTGGGTGAACAGCGGGGCGCGCTGGGAGAGCCGGACGCCGAGCTGGTTGAGCTTCTTCGACGGCTCGGGCAGGGGCGTGTCGGGGACCGGCGCGTGCCGGGCGATGACCTCGCGGAACGCCGCGTACTTCGGCGTGGGGTCACCGGCCTCGTCCAGCGGCGCGCCGTAGTCGTAGGAGGTGATCGTCGGCCGGTAGGTGTGCTTGTCGTTGGCGCCGTTGGTGAAGCCGAAGTTGGTGCCGCCGTGGAACATGTACAGGTTGACGCTCGCCCCGGCCGCCAGCAGCAGGTCCAGGTCCGCGGCGGCGCTCTCGGCCGGCCGGGAGGCGTGCACGCCGCCCCACCGGTCGAACCAGCCGTTCCAGAACTCCGCGCACATCAGCGGCCCTTCGGGCTGGTGCGCGCGCAGTGCGGCGAGGTTCTCCGCCACCCGGCTGCCGAAGTTCGCGGTGGCCAGCACGCCCGGCACCGAGCCGCGGGCCAGGTCGTCCGGCTGGTCGCAGGTGAACAGCGGGACGTCCACGCCGTGTTCCTGCAGCATCTCCGCCATGCGCCGCAGGTACGGCAGGTCCTCGCCGTACGCGCCGAACTCGTTCTCGACCTGCACCGCGATCACCGGGCCGCCCCGCGTGCCCAGGTACGGCGCGACGCGCGGCAGCAGCTCGCCGAAGAAGCGCTCGACGGCACCGAGGTAGCGCGGATCGGTGCTGCGCAGCCGGATGTCCGGCTCGGCCAGCAGCCAGCCCGGCAGGCCGCCGCCCTCCCACTCGCCGCAGATGTACGGCCCCGGGCGCAGCAGCACGTGCAGGCCCTCCTCGCGGGCCAGTTGCAGGAAGCGCTCCAGGTCCAGGCCGCCGTCGGCCCGGAACTCGCCCGGCCGCGGCTCGTGCAGGTTCCACGGCACGTACGTGTCCACGGTGTTCAGCCCGAGCAGCCGGGCCTTGCGCAGGCGGTCCCGCCACTGGCCGGGATGCACGCGGAAGTAGTGCAGCGCCCCGGAGATGATGCGGAAGGGTTCGCCGTCCAGACGGAACCCTTCCCGGTCTATCCGCAGTACGGACATGGGATCCAGGTCCTCCGCCTCAGTCGTTCGAAGATCGATGTTTGCGTAACCATTTGTTTGGTGTGAGTCTGACCAGCACCGAGTGCCGTGTCAAGGCTGCGTGTTGGCGGGTGGGGGCCGGCCCGGAGAAGCGGTCCGGCCCCGGTGGACGGCCCTCGGGGCCGCCACGTCGCGTGCTGCCGTGCGCTCAGCGACCGGGCGCGGGCGGCGGCGCGGTGCTGCCGCGGACGACCAGCCGGGTCGGCACCAGGTCGGTGCCGCTCTCCGCCTCGTCGTTGCGGATCTGCCGCAGCACGGTCGCCACGCAGCGGCGGCCGACCTCGGCGAAGTCCTGGTGGACGGTGGTCAGCGGCGGCATGTACGAGGTCGTCTCCGGGATGTCGTCGAAGCCGACGACGCTGACGTCCTCCGGCACCCGGCGGCCCGCCTCGTGCATCGCGCGCAGAACGCCCAGCGCCATCTGGTCGTTGGCCACGAAGACCGCGGTGCACTCCGGCTCCGCGGCGAGCCTCAGCCCCGCGCGGTAGCCCGACTCGGCGGACCAGTCGCCGCGCAGCACCTCCGGCTCGGCCCTGCCGGCGGCGGCCAGCACCGTGCGCCAGCGGGCGACACGGCGCTCCGCGGCGAACGACTCCTCCGGCCCTGCCAGGTGCCACACCGTGGAGTGCCCCAGGTCGAGCAGGTGCCGCACGGCCGCCTCGGCGCCGCCGGCCTGGTCGGTGTCCACCACGCTGTACTGGTCGCCGGCGTTGGAGTCGACGACCACCACCTGGGCGTTGGGCGGCAGCGTGACGGTGGCGGTGTCCAGCAGGTGCACCTCCATGATGATCACGATGCCGTCGACCGCCAGCTCGCCCAGCCGCGTGAAGGCGCCGCGCACCTCGTCCTGCGTCGGCGCGGTCACCGGCAGCAGGGTGGTGGCATAGCCCTCCTCGGCGGCGGAGGTGGCGACCGCCTCCAGGGTGCGCATGTTGCCGATGGTGGACATGTTGAACAGGATGACGCCGAGCGTGCGGAACTCGCCCCGCTTGAGGGCCCGGGCGGCGCTGTTCGGCCGGTACCCCAGCTCCTTCATGGCCGCGAGCACCTGCTGGCGGGTGCCCTCCACGACACCGGGATAGCCGTTGGACACCCGGGAGACGGTCTGCGCCGACACCCCGGCGAGCTTGGCCACGTCGGCCATGGACGCGCCGCGCCTGCGCCGCGCCCCCGCCGGCTCCTCGGGTTCCGGTTCCGGCGTGCCGCGCCCGGCCTTCGTGCTCTCGCTCACCGCAGTCGTACACCTCGCTGCCGCGGCCGCCGTCGAGGGCGGCCGTGCTGGTCGTCGTCCCGCGCCGCGCTGCCCGGTCCGGCGAGCGGCAGGGGACGGTGCCGTGTGATCGCGCAATCATAGGGGCCGCGGGCCCGCAGCCGCCCGTTCCCGGTCGCCCGGTGCCTCGTCCGGCGGATACTGCACGACCGCCACCCCGCGCGGCGCGAGCGTGATCCGGCCCTCGCCGTCGCTCAGGCCGGCCAGGACCCGCGCGGGGGACAGCGGCAGCACGACGGGAGCGTCCGTGCGGTTGACGAGGAACCAGAAGACGCGGGAACCGTCGGTGCGCACGGTGAGTTCGACCCGGCCGCGGGCGGCCGGGGGCAGCTCGCTCGCCACGCCGGCCGCGGCCAGCAGCCGGTCGAGCAGCGGGGTGAGGCCGTCGGGGCCGAGGCGGGTCGACACGTACGCCGCCGAACCGCCGCCGGGCGCGCGGCGCCGCGTCACCGCGGGCAGCCCCGCCGACTCGCCCTCGGCCAGACGGGCGAGGACGTCGACGTCCGGGGACGTCACCGTGATCCGGTCCGACCACAGCGTGCCGCGGCTCCCGTCGTCGAGCTGCACGGACACCCCGTCGGGCAGCGGCGCGAACTCCTCGATGCGCAGGCCGAGAAGGTCGCGCAGCGCGCCGGGGTAGCCGCCGAGCCACGCGTGGTCGTTCTCGTCCACGATGCCCGAGAAGTACGTGGTGACCAGGTGCCCGCCGCCGTCGACGTAGGCGGTGAGCCGGTCGGCGAGGGCCTGTGGCACCAGGTGCAGCACCGGCGCCACCACGACGTCGTAGCCGGACAGTTCGGTGCCGGTGGTGGCCAGGTCGGCGCGCACGCCGAGGGCGAGGAACGCCGAGTACCAGTCCAGCGCCTCCTGCCGGTAGCGCAGCCGGTCGGTGGGGTGCGAGTCGAGTTCGGCGGCCCACCACGACTGCCAGTCGAAGAGGATCGCCGCGCGGGCCGGCTGCCTGACGGACCCGGTGACCGGGGCGAGGTCCCGCAGGGTGGCGCCCAGGGCGGTGACGGCGCGGAAGACCTCGCTGTCCGGTCCGGCGTGCGGCAGCATCGCCGAGTGGTACTTCTCGGCGCCGCCGGCCGACTGCCGCCACTGGAAGAAGCAGACGGCGTCCGCGCCGTGGGCGACGTGCAGCAGCGAGTCACGGGCCATCTCACCGGGCCGCTTGGCCTGGTTGACCGGCTGCCAGTTGACCGCGCTGGTGGAGTGCTCCATCAGGAACCAGGGCCGGCCGCCGGCGATCGCGCTGGTGAGGTTGGCGGAGAAGGACAGCTCGTCGAGGCTCTGCGGGCCCGGGGTGACGTAGTGGTCGTTGGACACGAAGTCCACGTCGCCGGCCCAGCCGGCGTAGTCCATGCCCTTGGTGGTCCCCATCACCATGAAGTTGGTGGTGACCGGGACGTCGGGGGTCAGCCGGCGCAGCACCTCGCGCTCGGCGCGCAGATGGTCGAGCAGCGCGTCGGAGGAGAAGCGCGTGAAGTCCAGCTGCTGGGTGGGGTTGGGGTGGGTGGCGGCCAGCCGCGGCGGCAGGATCTCCGCCCAGTCGCCGTAGACCTGCGACCAGAAGCTGGTCGCCCACGCCTGGTTGAGCGCCTCCAGGCTGCCGTACCGCGCGCGCAGCCAGACCCGGAAGGCGCGGGCCGCGTCCTCGGAGTAGTCGTAGACGTTGTGGCAGCCCAGCTCGTTGTTCACATGCCAGGCGGCGAGCGCCGGGTGCTCCGCGTAGCGGGTGGCGATCGCCTCGACCAGGCGCAGCGCGTAGGTGCGGAAGACCGGTGACGTGGGGCGCCAGTGCTGGCGGGCGCCGGGCCACACCGTCTCCCCGCGGGCGGTCACCGGCAGGATCTCCGGGTGGCGGGCGGTCAGCCACGGCGGCGGGGACGCGGTCGCCGTGGCCAGGTCGACGGCGATCCCCGCGTCGTGCAGCAGGTCCATGACCTCGTCCAGCCAGCCGAACTCCCAGCTGTCCTCGGCCGGTTGCAGCCGCGCCCAGGAGAAGATGGCCAGCGACACGATGGTGACGCCGGCCTCCTGCATCAGCCGGACGTCCTCCTTCCAGACCTCGCGCGGCCACTGCTCCGGGTTGTAGTCGGCGCCGTAGCCGAGCTGCACGGGGGTGCCGGCGGGCCGGCGCAGCCAGCGGGCGGTGGGGGTGGCGGTCATCGGGGTCCTTCCGGGGCCTTGCGACGTGCGGTGGTGACGCGGGGCGTGCGCCGGTTGAGGCGCGGACGTGCGGTGCGGGACGTGCCCGCGGGGGGAGTCGAGCGGCGGGGCCCCGCGCGGGGCGCGTGGCGGGGCCCTGAGAGGTGCGAGTGGCGGGGCCCCGCCCACCGGGTCCCGCCACTCGGCTCGGGGTGCGGGCGTCAGCCCATGCTGAAGCCCTGCTGCTTGCCGTAGTTGACGGACTGGTCCTGCCAGGACTTCAGCCCGCCGGACAGCGGGGTGGAGGACACGTACGCCTTGCCCACGGTGTCGTTGAAGATCGAGTTCGCGTACACCTGGTAGGGCAGGTAGGACCAGCCGGGCAGCACGTTCTTCGCGGACTCCGAGAAGATCTTGTTGGCCTGCTGGCCGCCGAAGTACGGGAACGGCGTGTTCAGGAACGACGGCGAGTCGAGGTCCGCGGTGGTCGCCGGGAAGGCGCCGCCCTTGATGCGGGTCTGCACGCCGGCGCCCTGGTTGGCGTACTGCAGGAAGGCGTAGGCGAGGGCCTTGTTGCTGCTGGCCTGCATGACGGCCAGCGAGCTGCCGCCGTTCTCGGCGCTGGCGTTGGCGCCGGCCTGCCACTGCGGCAGCGGCGCGGCGCGCCAGTCACCGGAGGCGTTCTTCACGCCGGAGACGAAGTTGGCGGGCATCCACGCGCCGGTCGCGAGCGTGGCGATGGTGCCGTCGCCCAGACCCTTGTACCACTGGTCGCTCCAGCCGGGCACCGGGGACAGCAGGTGCTCGGAGACCAGCTGCTGCCACACCTTGGTGTACGTCGACGTCCCCTGGTCGCCGGCGAAGTCGACGGTCACCTTGGTGCCGTCCACCTTGTAGGGCTTGCCGCCGGCCTGCCAGATCAGGCTGGTGGTCATGCCGGCGTCGCCGGTGTCGCTGGTGATGTACGCCTTGGGGTCGGCCTTGTGGAGCTTGCGGGCGTCGTCCAGGTACTGCTCCCAGGTGGTGGGCACGGGGAGCTTGTACTTGTCGAAGACCTTCTTGTTGTAGAACAGCGCCATCGGGCCGGAGTCCATCGGCAGGCCGTAGACGCCGCCGTTGATGTTGACGGAGTTCCAGGGGCCGGGGGAGTAGGTCTTGGACAGGTCCTTGGCGCCGTAGGAGCTCAGGTCGGTGACGGACTTGCCGAGCGCGAACTGGCTGAGCGCGTAGTACTCGATCTGCGAGACGTCGGGTACGCCCTTGCCGGCCTGCACGGCGTTCTGCAGTGCGGTGTACTGGTCGTTGCCGGTACCGGCGTTGACCAGCTTCACGTGCACCTTGGGGTACTTGGCCTGGAAGTCGGCCACGACCTGCTTGAGGGTGGGCTCCCACGCCCACACCGTGAGGTTGCCGCCCTTGGTGAGCGCGGACTGGACGGCGTTCGCGTCGGAACTGCCGCTCCCGGACCCGGAACCGCCGGAGGAACCGCAAGCGGTGAGCCCCAGCGCGCCGGCGGCGAGGAGCGCGACCGTGGGCGCCAAGCGCCGAAGTGCCTTGTTCGTCATCTCATTTCACTCCGTTGTGCGTGATGTGTCCCGGGACACGGGAGGTCAGGGGAGGGTGGTGTCGGGGAGGACAGGGTCGGCGCCGCGGCGCCGGGATCAGGCAGAGCGACCGGAAGCGGTCACTCCTTGACGCTTCCGGCGGCCAGTCCGGACTGCCAGTAGCGCTGGAGCATCAGGAAGGCCGCGATGAGCGGGACGATGGTGAGCAGCGACCCGGTGATGACGAGGTTGAACACCGGCTGGCCGCCGACCGTGGACGCCTGCGCGTTCCACGAGTTGAGGCCGATGGTCAGCGGGTACCAGTTCGGGTCCTTGATCATGATCAGCGGCAGGAAGTAGTTGTTCCAGGTCGCGACCATGGTGAACAGCAGGACCGTGACGATGCCGGGGGCGAGCAGCGGCAGGCTGATCCGGAAGAAGGTGCGCAGCTCGCCCGAGCCGTC
>Ga0131853_10019256_pt1 | contig 12421 bp, 5 predicted proteins | sample TergutLab28metaG_FD_92764 | JGI IMG/M metagenome (GOLD analysis project Ga0131853, IMG submission 92764) | Labiotermes labralis P1 segment gut microbial communities from Petit-Saut dam, French Guiana - Lab288 P1 (version 2) (version 2) | ecosystem: Host-associated > Arthropoda: Insects >...
CCATGCAATAATCACCAAACAGGTCAAGCACCGGAACACCTATCCGCCAAATACGACACACCCTGGATGGAGGACAAATACACGAACCCACAACGGACCGGACACAGAGATCACCACACCACATATACAAAGGATAGAGAGCACACACAACACATTAGCCCACCAGCAGTAGACAGCAGAAAGGAATACAGAAACCGGAGACCCGCTCAGGACAACAGCGAGGAAACTAAAGCTGCCCCCAGGATAGCGCACATTACAGATCACCCCCCCTCCCCCCAATAGCACATACAAACTTCACAGATGCTGAGATCTCACCATCGTGACGTATCCACTCCAACCCTATAAAGAAATACCACTATACTTTCGAACGTAAACCTGATGATGGCCACTCAGGCCGAAACATGTAGTTTACCTTTATCATTATTAAACACCTTTAAATATATATTGTTGTGTTATGGACTGACCCCACACCTATTGTTTATATATACACAACGGAAATTGCTCAATTTAAAATTTTAATAGCAGTTTCAAATAAACGTAACCATGTAGTCTCGTAAATATATATTGCTGCAAATAAATGTTTGATTTTTTATTTTGTACAATTATGCGGTAGGGGGCCTTACCCACTTCCTTCTGCACATTCTACATTCCATTTTACAAATTAGGCCACCACCCTGAACTATGTAGTGTCCGGAGTAAAACGTATAACGAAATAAAAAATCAAACGGTCGGGTAAGAATCAGAAAGGAGGTAACCATGGAATATTATCATGGATCAGTGTAAGGTACCATGTGGGTGGCGCAGGAATTCTACTGCAAATTTTAATTAGTGGGGCTCAATAAATTAGAAAGGGAAGGAAGTGCATACTTCACAATGAATGTGCATACTGTAACTGTGCCACTAGACGAATCTGCTAGAGTATTTCTGAATTTCAACCTGATGCCTCTGCAAACAGGGCCTATACTGAGTCCATAACGTAGTGTCGAGTTTCTGCTTTTATTTCATTACAACCTGTGCTGAGTCTGGCCCAAAATAACTGCCGAAGCGTTAATGACCGTAGCTGTGATGCACATCGCCGCCTGCGCCTATTTGTGCCTCTTGTGTAGTTACTTGCCCACTTTCGCAAATGGTCTGGGCTCGTCCTTAGCAGATAACAAAGGTTTTCCCAAGTAAATCTCATACATATATATATGAAACTTCCAGAGGTTTTCGCTACAGCCTTACGACATAGTATCGCCAATTAACATGGGCCATAACTAATTTGTGCCGAAAAATTTAAATTTTTGTCCATAAAAAGATTCTACCCTGAATAGAGAGGCAGTGTGTTCCTCCCGAACGTCGATAAGTTTCCACAACATCACACGGCGTCACATCCCCAAAGAACCTAAACTTCAAAGGCACCTCCATGCGAATCCTAATCCTCATGCGGCGCCCTGAACGTTTATCATGTGTGATTATGTGAAAGATTCGAGATTAGCACAACATTGAGAATTCATATCACAGTATTTGGGGTTGTGATGTTGTGCAGTTTGGTGCATAAGTACCACCGTTACGAAGAAAGTCGCCACCTATATCTTGAAAGTAGAGCAGTCCTTCTACTCTAACGAAGGGTGTTCGATGGTCTTCCGAGAACTTTATACATACTAATATACCAAACTACACGGCGTCACACCCCGGGCCACTGTAACCTAAAACGACCGAACACAAAAATAACAGTGAATTTTGTGTCATGTTGCTACTGTTTGGCAGCATTCTGCTGCTATCTCCAGCAACTGACAATCTCGAATAGGTTTAATTCAATACGGCTGTTCTTTATTGAAGACCTGATTGTCGCTCATGTCATCAGTACACTGTGCTCCTTTATGGAGCCATAAAGTGTGACGTCATGTTTGAAATAGCCCCCAAATAACCGTATCCTGAACCAGTTGTAACCTCACGTCCGAATCTGGACGTAATATAATATTCACCCACCTATGCTTAGGTCTTCCAAGCGATCTCTTCCCATTATTTTTCCACTAAAATCTGTCACACTTAGGTGAGGTGATGTGTTTTGTCACACACGTCTTCATTTATCTTGCCACGTAGAAATGAATAAAAATCAATACACAAGACCTGTATAGTTGCGCTGTTGGGAAAGATACATAAAATTTCGTACGCATTTCTCATTTATCCAGTGCGTCTTGTTACGTCCGGTTCGTTCGAATCTCGTTTTTTTTTTTAATTTGGTCTTTCCCTCAATATGGTCAAAACCGAAGTTCTGTGTAACATTTCTTAACTTCTTTTATAAATCAAATGTTTATTAATCCGAATTCAGTCCCCAAGGAGGAGAATCACCACCTTGTCAGCTGTTTATACTTGAATGTTTAGTATTCTTTTTGTATTAGATTTTATTTTGCTCCTTCATTTTGTCACATCCTCTAAATTTGGGCGAACTACGCTTTCTCTAAGATAAGCGGCTTACGGTACTTTCCTCTAAGACCTCCCATCTATTCTTACACCAGGCATAAGATTTATAGTTTAATGTGAGTGTACTTAGTCGAGATTTTGTGTAAAGCAATGGGACAAAATATGTATATGAGATAGCAGCAGATGTTGACTGGTAAATTTGTAACTATTACGGGAGTAAGAAAGACAGGCTGTCCACGACTGTACAGAAGGTTAAACGCTGAAATGTATTGTTTGTGCTCGTATATATATGTATATTCGCTATAGTAATGATGCATTTCTTCCCATGCAGGAAAAATGGAAAAGACCGCGAAGGAGCATTTCAAGTAGGCGGCTTGGACACAACAGCTCACACGTTCCAGGAGTACACTTACAAGAAGATAACACCTTGTGACGTCTGCTTACAAGTGCTCAGAGGTGCGTCTACGTACATTACTGCTTTTGCATAAAATTTCCCTACCACATCCATTCATATGTAGCTAGTTACAGAAATGTGCGTGACGGTTTGCCTTAGTCTGAACTGCGCGCGAGTTTTCTTTTTTCTTGTTGGGTTGTGACTCCAGGTAAGTTTTTCGATCATTCTGCCTTTGACCGCTTGTCTAAACCTTAACTTAGGAACACAAAATTTATGTTCAATTGCCCTTTGCGAGAGTTCCTTTGCTTTGCAATAATAATAAAAGCTACCCCATTACAAGCGTGGACAGTCCCTTTGGTCTACAGGAGGTTGAGGCTTGCAAAATTTCTAGACGGTCGGCACGTGAAGATGGTAAAGTTATCAGCCATACATACCGGCCGCCTTTACCCCCCAGGATACTCGTATATCCCATGTACTCATTTTTGTTAGAGGCTGAGTCGGCACCAGGTTCATAGCTGTAACAACAACAACAACAACGATGATGATGATAATAAATTTTGTTACAGATGAGATCACATGAGATCACCTAGATTTTGACTCAACTTTCTTCTTGTTTTCTTCAGTATCTTCAGGCGAGCAATGATTTTTCCTGTCAGATATTTCGCACGCCTCTTTTATTATTTAAGATTTGCTGAAAATGTTTCACGGCTCGGACTCCAAAACCCTTAGGGGTTTTCCTCATTTATAACTCTTGTAAATGACGGACTGTATCGCTCTGTGCGTTCAACGGAAAGAGTTGCTTCGCAGTGTGGAGTGAAGCAGTTGACATACGAGGGTTTACAGCACGAGATGTGCGGGCACAAGACAGATTCAGCAGGACAGCCTGAGCGTCTGGCCACCTCTACCGACGAATCACTTTACACGAATGAATTAGCATAACGATTTTTCAGAATATTTGGAAAAATAGGATAAATATCGGACCAAAGCCACGTGTTTAAGACTTGGGTGACAGCTAAGCCAGAGTTTGGGAAGTGAATGCGGTTTTGCATGACGAGGATGAGATGACAATCTACTGACTGCAACATGTGTGCCTGGCGTTAGGAAGCGAACTGTCACAGGAACTGACCCCACTTCAACATAACATAATAAAACGTGCCAGTCAGCTGCAATTGAATCTCATCAAACCCACACGCAATCCAATAGCAATCTACTTTCGACGTCCATAATTTCGTTCCTATAATTTTCATGTTTATGTAGTCCCATTATCGCGGACAGAATATTTATAAATGTTACACCTTTTCGTAATATGATACCATGAACTGGGGTAGATAGGTGCCGACGTTTCGGAGGAAATTTTTTCTTCACACTAGGCCTCCCTGTCTACGAAATTACTCCGCGAAATTCAACTACAGCTGCACTTACGTAAAGGGTCCAAACCTCGCAAAACAGTTTTGATTGCTGTCTCGATCTTTCTGAAGAGTGAAATTCAGCTACGTTATATACAAAAATTAAGTTCTTATTTCACAGAGGACACATCCCGTCTCCGTTAAAAAATTATCTAATACATTTTGATGTTGGTGGTTCGTATGTTCGTGACGTTTCTATCGGTCCTACTGAATCACGAACATCGTGTTTGTCCTGTACTTTAACCCGTTAGCTGTCGAATAAAACACAGGATTGATAACCACTCGATCATGACGTTTTCCTGTACATATAGACCGATTTCCGGCAGGAAAAGTGAGAATGTAAATTGTAGGCTAAAGGCTATAGCCAATAGATTTTAATTTACACACTTTTATTTCTGTAGGTTTACCGGCGATTATAAACAGGCCTCTGTGAATTGGTTGCTTCGTGGAGTTCGATGATATTATTCTGAATTGTGAAATAATTTTTATCCTATGTTTTGGAAGTTAGAACATAGTCTGCATAATATATTACCTGTCTCGTTCCCTTTTCTAAGCTCTGATTATTCGTAATCTTTAACAGACTTCCCCTATGAAAAACACATTTTCTCTTTACAATCAATTTAAAATCATATTGAATCTATTTCAACTTCCATGAAGATGAAGGTGACACATTCCCCTGAAACATCAACGCCAAATCATAATCGTAGTTCTAAACCACAATACTATCACTGTAGTAACATCATGTTTGAAAGCCTGAGAGTTTGGTCCAGTTTCCTGTCACTCAAGAAATACTGGCTCTCTTTGTCATTAGGTATGACAGTCATTTCTTTTTCGCGTTTTTAAAACCAGTTGAAAGAGCTGAACCTGGTGTTGTAATCGCCTGTCTTGTTTGTACACACTGAAGGCATATGAAGCTGAAATACTGAAAGCATCTACTGGATAGCACTCTTGTTTCGTACGTGGCAGATATGTATTTCAGTCATTGGCCGTCAGAGGGCAGACAAATGCAGGTAGTTATGCATATGAAGAATGCGCTCTCCGTCAGAACATGGTGTAGACACGGGCAGAGCTCGGTTTGAGTGGCATTACAGTGAATAAGTATACGTACTATTTGCAATGTAACCTTGAAATGTGCTGTACTGTGATTTTCATGGGTTTTCACAGCATCTCCAGGCGTGTTCTGGGATAGGACTGCACGGTTAAGCAACGACGGTTTCCTCCTCTCAAATCGTTTCCAATACATTTTTTAATCCTGTTACATTAGACGTTATTCTTATAAAGTCTGGGCTACTCAAACGTCGTTAAATAAACGGTAAATACAACAAATGAAATAAAATTATATATATGATAGGCAGGGGCACGCGCAAGAGGGGGGTCCACAGGGCTGCATCCTTCCCCATTCAGACCGTATTTTAAAAAAAAACACGGATTTTTAAGGCAAGATGATATCCAACGTTTTTGCTTGATTTACCCTTCAGCCGATATCAACCATTGAAACGGCTGGAGACTAGTACATGAGAATTTTGAAAAATAAAATAAAAACTGAAGATATCAAATTAGATTAAATTTAAAAAAATTACAAGAAGATTAAACCTTGTGATTTAAAGTAGGCGAATGAATCACAGAAGATGTGGTAAGTTACATTTGTATGTATATAAATTCATTGGCTAAGAAGTGCTGCCACAACACCTTGTTTGCAAAAATGAATTAAACTGTGAATATTGTAATATAACTTTAGCAAGGAACGACAAAGCTCCCTGATGATGATCTGACAAGATCGAAACATGTCTGAGTGATTTTAAGTCTTTTTAAAGTGTTTTATTTGAAAGTTATGGAAGTGCAGTTGTTGGTTGATAATAGAAGTGATTCTACGAAAATGCATGGTGCAACAATAAGATTTAAAGTTTCTGTAACATTTATGCTTGCAACGTGACTTACAAATTAAGTTTATACACACGTTTAACCTCATTGTCAGCCCTCTCCCTCCCCAGTAAAAAAGTCTGGTCGCGCTCCTGCTGTTAGGAGACTTAACACTTGCATTTACTTTAAAATCTCCTATCATTATTCTCATTTCATGTCTTTCTAAACTTTCCATGTCCCCTATGTACTCTGCATAACCATAGGTTGAATTTTATTGTGGGTTGAATCTAGCTGTATGTACCGTACACTGCTACAACCGTACTGACTGTTTCGTGGAGGCACAGCAGCCGGAGAGCGATGCTGACCACCCACATTCTAGTGCCGGGTTTCAAATTGGTTGGAGCCATACTCCGTCGTGACTATTACATTAGAATTTTGAGATAGATCGTGTTTTTGCGTAATGTGAATGCATTAGGATCGCTGGTCTTAAGAACCTGCCCGGAAGAAGACAGCAACCTTATTCTTCCTTCCGCTTCTGTCGTTAGTTCGTTTCTGAATAAAGTTACATCGTTCCCGTGTTTAGTACAGCCATAAGTGCGAATTATTTTTCACCGCCATAAGTGTGTAACAGTATAACAGTGGATGGGACCTGAGAAAACCGTAACTATAGATTTGAATTGTTAGTTTTCCCCCCAGAATGCAAACGGATATTTCACTGTCGTTACTAACACTACAGTATTTCCTCTAGTTGACTGAATTGCTTACAAGGATATATTTGGACGTTCTAATGGGCATATAAAGAAATATATTCATGGGTTTGAAAGCATTTTTTTGCAAGAAATCTACAAAATAAACTACTTGATATTGGTCTGAATTTCGTCTTATAGGTAAACCTGATATACGTAAACAAAGTTAATTTTATAGCAAAATGTATGAACTGTTTGCTCTACTGCAAACGTCTGAAGAGCGGAAATTTGCCGCAGAATGTTGGAATCCGACTGGACGGGGAACCCCCCCCCCTTTTCGTCCTACTTGAACCCTGACGGGAATTAAAGAATTCCAAACCCCGCATTCTCCATAGATTTTTCTGCTTTCCCTAACCACTTCTATGCAAATTCCAGTACTTGTATTTATATAGAGGTCGCGTCTGCATATTCCAGGGCTATATTTATTTTCTGAGAATGAGGTTAAGAAGCCCAGATTAAGCCTTCAATATTAGCTCAAGTTGTTAGTCGGGGTACATTAGTCGCGGAGGCCTGGGTTTAGTTTCAGATCCGTTCCTGTGGGATTTATGGTAGACAAATTAGGACTGGAACAGGACTCTGAAGATTATGTGGAACGTGCTCAGCTCGAATCTCTGCCATCATAGCATTTTCTTGATCGAGATTTTTATGATTTTCCCCAGTCCCTCCAGGCAAATACAGCCGTAATACTTCTTATAGGCCACGAACACTTCCTCACACATATTGTATTGTTAGTCTCCTTGCTGCCTAGTTAAATAAAGTATAATATGATATCTTGTTTCTTTTTTGTTTTGGTTTGTTCGTTGGTTTGCCGGTTTGTTTATTTTTGATTGGTTGATTAGTATGTGAGTTTATTGGTTCGTTCCTTAGTCAGTTAGTTAGTTATTTAGTTAGTCAGTAGGCCAGTTATAATTTTAGGACTCCCGACGCTCGTTACTTGGAGGGACATTTACGTGGGAATTCTGAAAGAAGAGGAGGGTTCTGAAATAAAAAAATGCGCACCTCCAAGCCGATGGTTTTTTTTTTGCGCACAGAGATCTGGTTCACATTTGTGCCTACTTGCACTTTTTGGGTTGGGGGGGGGGGTGTTCCTGACAGCTCAATCGCTACAATTCAGTTTCCGTTTCTGTTTTCAGGCCACACGCGACAAGGGCTCAAATGCCGAATATGCAAGCTCAATGTTCATGTGGATTGCCAAGAGAAAGTGGGGCGCTGCCAGCCCAAATCGCGACTCCTTCGCAGACAGAAATCTACGTCAGAGATTGAAACTCGCATTCAGGAGCCTATACCGGACGAAGAAAGTGAGTATATCCCACAGCACCACCGTTAAAGAACAGAGTTTAGACCAAACATATGACCTATTTATTGAGATAATTCGGTTACTGCTTTCCGTATCGCAGAAATGTACACGTTTAGATTATTTCTTATCGGCGAACGTTTCTTAATCGCTTAAAAAATTTTTTCTTTTATTATCATAAGGTACATGAGTCTGTTTATCCGCATTAACAAGTTTCGAACCAACCGAAAGAGCTTCCTCACCTATGTTAGAATAGCATGCCACTAACATTTTTCGAAAAAGTTTTGAAAACGCTTATCGGATCTTTGGATTTCTTTACAAAAATTTTAAATTTATTGGCGAAGTTTGGGGTTAAATGTGGGGCCTTTCGGTCTCTATATGTACGTAGCCACCCATATGTGTTCATATTGGCGTTCTAGCTACTGGGTTTGTATTGAATCATGTCAGAGCAAGTATTGTGTGTTTTTTACATTTTATTGAATAAGAACCAGTGTGGATGTGTGCTTGCGTATCTTAGAGTTTATTCCATATTAATAACGTAAGCATTAGATTGAAGTCATAAATAATTTATGTGCATAATTATAACATCAAATTAATTCCATCGATATTCACTTAACAGTGTATTGTAATATACATGCCACATGAATATCTAAGCGAAACTTCGCCCAAATGATGGCAATGGAGAATAGTTCTGGAAACTACAAGACGAAATCGATTCTTAGAAGCCAAATCGACTGCAATAAAAGCTCGTTATGCCACAGATTACAATTTGCATACACATGTGTTTGAAAAACATGAGGAGTCCTACTTCTGATTATATTCATACATTTTAAAGATAAATAAACCTCTCGACCAAATTTTAAAGTTTAAATAACTTTATGGCTGTTTTTGATATTTATGTGACCGTGCATCATTGATATAATAATATAAATAGCCAACTAGATGCAACAATAACAAATTTTATTGATAATTACAATCAGCTCAACATGTTTCGGGCGAAATAATCGCCCGAAACATGTTGTTATTGTTGCATATAGTTGGTTATTTATATTATTCTATTATTTTATGGTTGTGTTTTAGTTTTAACTATAAACTTATGTACACAACATTAGCTAATGATAATGCGTGAAGCCATTTGAAGATCGAAACTTACCGGATGACTTTACGTACTTGACAAAATCTGAGTACGTTTGTACCTGACTGTTCCTTGTTGATTGATCTAGTTAACATAAAGATAAGTTATCTAATGTCAGATTGGCCTTTTAAGTGTTAACGAAAAAGACATCAATGCAATGACAACGAATGACTGGAAAATGTAAGCAGAGTCAAATCCACACGCATATATATGAAAAATATATCAGGAAATGAGTGGTGTATGATATATTATTGATATGAAATGCCTCTAGTGGCAGTTCAGTCGACATTTTTATAACACTGCCATTAGTAATACCGGCCTGGTGACTGTGAAAATTTCTCATTGATGCAATGCATTGTTACTGAGTCTAGCTTAAATGTTACCTGCTAACACAACTTAGGTCAATATACAGGTTTCTTGAAGGTACCTTGTGTAATATTATGCAAGATCATGGCGACGAGGGAAATGCGTACAGGTTGACAGTTCGAGGTGATTACTGCGTCCAAGTACGTACAGGCCTGCAGGTAGAGCTGGCTAGTGAATAGAAACACAAAGAGGTGTTCATTTGAGGGTGACTATTTAATAATACGCCGACGTCCATATTTGGGGGTGACCATTGAACAGAAATACGTGCAGGCGTATATGTACAGATGACTGTTTGACAAAACTATGCGCATTCTTACATTTGGTGGTGTATATTTAAAGGAGATACATACAGTCTGATATTTGGGGGTGACTATTAAACAGAAATACGTTCGGGCTTAATTTGAGGGTGACTGCTGAAATAATACGCGCAGTCAGACTTTGGAAGTGACTCAAGCTGAAATACTTAAAGGCTGGTACTTGGAGGTGACTATTGTGCATAAATTTAGTACACAGGTAGGATGTAAAATGCATATAAACTATGTATGAGCTATTGATTATGTGCTACCGATTATAGACATGGCGATGGTGCGAAACGCGGAGGTTGTGTGCGTCAGAAAACTGTCGGTAATAGGGAGGTTATGCACGTCAGTGGGTAATAAACTGTCTAATTTTAATGTGTAATTTGCTGATCTCATAACACTTATTCAAACGTTTGAAGTAAATTATATGTCACAAGTTTTCCCCGTAGTTTCTTGTAATATAAATACACACTTCCAGCGGAAAGACCTGCCGTATTTATTGCACTGAACACAATTTATAGATGAGCGGAAAGGTTGGTTTACGGCGTTACCATCGGGCAGCCAGCTGGTAATCATAATTACCTAGCTCCACTGAGCACAATCCTTCATAAGCTGACAGTCGCTAAGCATTCGTGAAATGCTACATCTCTTATTGTGTAACTGAATGTTTATTATACCGTTCACAAGCTTGCACCACTCAATGTTATTTGAGCTCAAAGACATATGTATAATTTCGCAGTATCCCAGCATTGTTAAAAGGTAAAGCGATCCCATTACAAGCCTGGACAGGCCCTGATGGTTCCAGAAGGTTGAGGCTCCCAGATTTCACGACAATCGACACATGAAGGTGGTAAGGTTGTCAGCCCTACGCACCGGCCCCCTTTACCCTCATTCCCAGTACTCAGTTCTGTTAGAGGCTGAGTAGAACCCAGGGCCATAGTGCGGCCGGGAGAATTATGTCAATGAAAAATTCCATTGGCACCATCGAGGATCGAACACGCGACCTTACGTCTTGTAGTGCAGTATCCCAGCATTGTAACAGTGGCATTTTATCCCAACTCCCACACTGGAGGACCACCTTCTATAGTGTATCTCGTTCTGCTTGTTTGATATATTCCATACTATAATCAATATCTCTAGCCACTCTGATCAAATCTCAACATAAGGACAGCAGTTGGATCGTAATTTTAAATGTAATGATCCATGATGTGTAAGGATACGTCACCACAGGTTAGGGCGTAGTAGTCGGTACTTGGTATTTGGCAAGCTTCGCGTTCCATTTTCTGCCCAGTGGCTATTTTGTTGGTGCCGTCAGTTCGTCTAGCAATTCATGCCTTATGAAATGTTGCGCTGTGTCGATTGTGGGGTAATTCTGTGGCTTTGAAGGATCATAGTGCCTTCGAAATGTCGGTAATTTATACCATTCCAGCGGTATAAGATGCAAGAACGTCTGAAAGTTCATCGACACTGGTCTGAGAACCTGAAACTTCTGATACTGCTTGCAGGGCTTTCCTTTCCACAACAATGAGAAATTTGCACTGTTTCGAGAACTTAAATATTGTGTCCTTCTCAAGTTACAGTCAGTTCGTTACATTTGGTAAAAACCAACCAACTTTAGGAAACTGACAATGTGTTCTATTTTCAAAAACGATATTGCGTTGTGTCATTCTGACTCAATTAGTACATAGCAACTAAAACAAAACTATTGTTTTTGTTATGCAAGAAACCTTTTTGGAATTTCTCGCAACTTGTTTGGAGCTAAAAGAACATCCTTAGGAGCAAATGGCACCCACTCTCTTCCCTTGATGTTTTGATGTCGAAACACCAAGAAGTTACGAGATATTCTAAAAACGAGCGTTGTTTTTGTGACAAATTTAATGTGTTTGGGTTATCGTATATTAATTGAAAATATATTCTATGAAATGTTTTAAATAAAACGTTACGCCGCCATTTTTGTGGTTCCCCACTTATGCCTCTGTCTGATTATAACAGCAATAAATTCCAATGAATTACCAACATCCAGTACGTATATCTCATTTGCATGTCTACCGCAAATTAGGTAACTGATGTGTAATACTTTCTTCTCTCTGGGCACACTGTCACTTCCTAATGGTTCAGAGATCCATATTATTGGGTAGAATTCTACATGCAACCCCCCCCCCTCCCTTCGCCATCTGGATGTACGTAACGATACATTATTAAACGACGGTCTGACAGGTCTAACCAAATATTTTGTTAACATTCTCTTACACAACTGTACTTGTGCGTGGAATAAATCAAGTTTATTTCAGACAAAAAGTTTGTGTGACTTGCAGTGCTTTTAGTATGCGACAGCTTGTCATGTGTGATGAAATTAAAGTCTGTGCTGGAAAGGGACCGCTTCTGTGGTCTAGTGGTCAGAGTTTCTGGCTGCAGATACAGAGGTCCCGGGTTCGATCCCCGGCGCTACCAGATTTTCTGAGTAGTAGTGGGTCTGGAACGGGGTCCACTCAGCCTCGTGAGCCTCGTGAGGTCA
>Ga0131853_10019257_pt1 | contig 12421 bp, 7 predicted proteins | sample TergutLab28metaG_FD_92764 | JGI IMG/M metagenome (GOLD analysis project Ga0131853, IMG submission 92764) | Labiotermes labralis P1 segment gut microbial communities from Petit-Saut dam, French Guiana - Lab288 P1 (version 2) (version 2) | ecosystem: Host-associated > Arthropoda: Insects >...
ATTATTGACTGCGGCGGCGGCACGACAGATCTTAGCTCTTGCACCTATACCATCACAGATAAACGAGTCTCTTATAACATCAAATTGGAGACCACATACGAGAATGGCGACACCAATTTCGGCGGCAACAATTTGACACGCCGGATCATGCAGTTGATTAAGCTGGAATTGGCTACACAACTTGGAGCGAATGTATCGCCAAATCAAGTGATACAAGGATTGGACATAGACACCTACCGATTTGTGGACGAGCATGGTATCGCGGCGGTATATGCAGATTTAGAGGCCGCCTGTGATATAGCGGAGCAAGTATTGCCTACTCGTTTTCAGCAGTTTGAAAAAGCCGCTCGGTCAGACTACTTCAAGGTTCGTTCCAACTTCTATTTCCTCTTCCAGTTGGCGGAACAGGTGAAGAAGATTTTCTTCAACCGAGCCGGACTTTTGCGTGTCCATTTGGGAAGCGGATCGGTAACTGCGGATGATGTTGTGCATGTTGAGATGGACAAGTGGAAGCTTTCTACGCTGAAAAACGGACAACTGAAAGTCATCAAAACAGTGCCGGATTTCTTCTTGAATATCTACGACATTGAACTCCTGCTTCGGGCGGATATTTATGGGATTGTGCAGAAATTCCTTGATCCCCTATATGACAGCGATGTTCTGTATGACTATACGGCAATCAAGTTGTCCGGTCAAAGTTGTAAGATCGGTCTCTTCGCAGACGCAATCAAAGAATTTGTTCCCGGTAAGGTGATCCAGTTTAAGCGTGTCTCCGGTGACATGGATGAGAAGGCGAAGCTGGACATGAAACTCAGTTGTGTAGACGGCGCACTCCAATATTTGAAAGATCGGAAATATGGGTTCGCCAATGTTAAGATCGAAAGCGGTACGCCTGCCCTCCCCTATGAGATCACGGCGGCAGACCACCGCGGGAACATGGTTACTCTCATCAAGCGCTTAGACAGAAACCAGCAACGAGGTACGATTTCACGGAACATGGACAACTTGACATTAAAGCTCTATTTGAATGACGCAGATGCCGCACAGCGGTATAGCTATACCTATCAATGCAAAGGAACAGAGTTTATCCCCATGACCTATGAGGAACTTTGTAAGATATCTCCTCATATTGAACAGGACGAAACAGATAATATCTTGGAGAACGAGGCCAAGTTCTTTGTTTGGGCGGATCCGGAGCAATGGGGATTTTCTGTCATCCCTGTAACTCGTTTGGAAGACGACTTACGAGTAGGGAGAGAAAAATTCTTCCCCTTTGAGAACGATACATGGATGCTCAATTTCTTCGATGGCACCCATTAAAGTGAGGTGATCTGGTGTTCACAATAATCTATCCCATATTCGAGCGCGGACGCATCATGAAAAAAGAGTTGCTCCTAGCCATGCGAGATTATTCCTTTGGTATGGCTAGGCTTCAGTTTGACGATTGGACTGATGGGATTATCTCCGGCTGTAATATCTCCATCCAGGACATGCAACTAACAGTGGAGCCGGGTGTAATCAAGTTCAACAAGTTTATCTATATGATGACGGAGCCCCAGCACATCCGCTACGAACCTACAGAGCAGACGACAGTTGTGAAGATACGATTCTCCACCTTCGAGGCGACTTCTACGGACTATTTGCGTTACTGCGGTAAGATCGTATTGGATGACAACACGGAGCTTGCAGAGAATGAGCTGGAAGTTTGTCGTTTCAAGCTCAAGCAAGGTAGCCGATTGCGGAATGATTATACCGGGTTTGAGGATATCCAGACGGAGTTTGATACCGTAAACCTAGCCCATGCCACATGGGCGGGACTAGAGCGTCCGGGGATTGCACTTCCGATTCTGAGGCAGTTTGCCCGTGAGGCCTTAGAATGTTGGCTAACAGAGCCATGGGATATATCCTTTTGCAACCAATGCATGTCAGGCGAGACGATACATCGCAGTGTGCTGGAGGCATATGTGAAGGCACATGGGGAGTGGATTACAGGCGGAGAGCAAAATATTGACCTATATAATATGCTGGTCAATATTCTAGATAAACTCAAGCGCAATGCTGGTGGGCCGCGACAAGCAGGACGGAAGCGACCAAGCATTATTGTAGACTGATTAAGGGAGGCAATCGCATGGCTTTTACAGACGAAGCAATCATTAAACTGCGCGCAGAAGTGGAGCAGCGGAAGTGGGCATCGAATATAGATTTAAGTAAGGAGCAGATTCTCTGCGGAGAGGCATATCAATTTGTACCAAAGCAATTCTTTGATGATCGCTTGGAACTTATGGTGCCAGAATCATTCTCTCCCATGCCAGAAGAGCTTGTATCCGAGAAGTATCTTTCCGCACAAAAGCCTCAAGTGATTTTGACCAATCGAGACTATACTATTGATATCACGCTGAATCTATTACAAGACTCGCTGAAAGAAGATCAGATTCCTTTGTGTCTGCAAAAGCTGAAGAATACCATCTGTGAAGTATATCCAGCAACGCTGTTCTTTGATGAGGAGCAATTGGATGCTGATGGCACAGTTGTTGCATATATGGACTTTAAGAGTTTCTCTCTAGGTGGGCCAATTTACAATGTTATGTTTGTTTCTGCCATCTGCAAAAGACCACTAATCGGGACGTTTAACTGTCCGTTTGAGTATTGGGAGCAATGGCGTCCGGTGGTATTTGAAATGTTGAAAACAGTTCGAGAAATTGATGTGGAGGAAAAACCATGAGAGATTTTCAACTGGAGTTTAGCCCCTTTTCCTTTGTTGCGCTACATGAAGGCGCGGTACATAAGCAAGTAAATGAACATAGCACCGCATATGTCAAAGGGATGATTCACAATAGTGACTATGAGGAATACCTTGATCTCAGTACCCGTGACGAACATCTTCCCTTTACGATTACAGCGGTAGACAGTAGCGGCGAAACGGTGACAGTGTTTCAAGGCGTTACTACTGATGTGAAGTTTAAAAAAGTAGGGAATGTTATAACCATGACAGTAGAGGCCAAAAGCGGCTCCTATTTGATGGATATTCATGAACATTTCCGCACATTCCAAGACCCAGCTGTCATGCATTCTGATATACTTGACCTCTTGGGTGAAACCTACTCGGATTATAACTATATCCTAAAAACCACTGTGGAGACACAAGTAGAAGGAGGCAGCCCGTCATCACAGAGTAAAGGTAATTCCATGTCGGCGAACAGAGCTGCACCGAATGCTCCAAGCATGTCCAGAGAGAGTGCGGATCAACTTTCTAACGCCTTATTAGCGAATATGTTTGAGCAGTTGTCTGCTTTTAAAACAGCAGACAGCGGTGGGCGTTCTAGCGCTCCGCCCGAAGAGAGTATAGCTCGGCTTTCTAGCCTTCTATCTGGGGATATGTCAAATCTGCAAAATCCCGGTTTGCAAGCGATGCCAAGAGCTAATCCAGAGCCGCAGCTTTTGCAAGCAGATCAAGCAGCCCTCCGTTCTGTCATGGACAACTCGCTACAGGCAATGAAAAGTTCTAATCAGCTGCCTGTCTTTTCGCCAGCAGATAGATCAGTTCTGCTTTCTTGTATGGGTCAAAGCACTCAGCTGTCTCATCTTACACCCAGCATTAGGGGCGAGTTTATCTCCACTATGGATAACTCCATCCAGACAATGGACAGGTCAAGTTTCTCACCAGCAATTGGCACAAGCGCCTTGCCTGCTACTATAGGCAGCCCAGAGCGCCGCACTGATTTACAGGCTATAGATCGTTCTGCACAGAATCCGGCAATGGCAGCAACAAGTATGTTCACCATGACCAGCCAAATTCAGGATACACCAATAGACCAGTTTACAGTGCAATATTGGGAGACGGATTGGGCTTTTGCAAAACGCCTGGCCAGCCGCCTCAATACTTTCTTAGTCCCGGCAGATACAAAGCCCGGTACTCGCTTTTATTTTGGGATCCCCCATTTAGATGGACATGTGTTAGATGATTCTATAGATTTTGAAGTGGTTACGGATTACAAACATGCTGATGAAAAAAAGCGATACGGTTTAGAAGATGCAGGCGTAGCAGACGCACTTGCCTATGTCGTGGAACATAGGGATATTTATGCTGTAGGAGATTTAGTCAAGTTTCAAAACATGGAGCTATACGTTGAGCGAATTATTACAAGTTTCTCTGGTCAAGAGCTGGTGCATACCTATTATCTGCGGCATAAGAGCGGCCTTCGTACACCTAGACGCTATAACAGCCGGATGATCGGTGCGTCCTTGGATGCACAGGTATTGGATGTACAAAAAGATGAAGTGCAAGTACAGATTACCAATGATGAGAACGCCGCACAAACGATTGTGCAATGGTTCCCATTTGCTACGGTGTACTCCTCCCCAGACGGTACGGGCTGGTATTGTATGCCGGAACCAGGCGATCAAGTGCGTGTATATATGCCGGATCAAGAAGAAGCACATGCCGTTGTGTTTAATGCCCTCCATGTCGCTTCCGAAGCCAGAAATGATCCAGATATTAAATCTATGCGGAATAAGTACGGCAAGGAGATCCGTTTTACACCGAACACTTTGGTGATGACCAATAATACAGGTATGGAGATATCCATCATTGATGATGAGGGCATTCGCATTGATAGCAATAAGAACATCTTTATTAAGGCAGATGGCAACATAGATATCTCCAGCGGAGCCGGTCTATCTATGCTGGCGGCTGACTCTGTGATCGTACAGCAAGGTGGGACAAGTCTCGTTGTAGATGATAATGTTGCCTTCACCGGCGGTAAACTCAGAATGCAGTAGGGTGATAAACCATGGATATGCGTGAAAAGAGCATTTATGAAGCTGGAGAAATGCTACTTACTGAACGACTAACACAAAATATTGCAAAGATCGAAGAGGCGTTTCATACCACACCTGAAGCGTGTTCAATCATGTTCTTTGAAGCCATGCAGACGATGTTGGAACGAGTGGCCACAGCGCAAGAGAAAGGCGAGAAGGGATCTCTGCGTTATGTTTGTATTAGTTATTTACAAAGTAGCCTATACACAGGAAGCTATCTGTTTCGCATTGACGCTTATGATGAACGGCAATTTGGAGACCTAACGGAAGCCTGTGCATATTGGACGCCGCATTTTATATTTGAGCACATGGACAGCGATATAGCATATTTTCGAAAGCATATTGGGAAACATGTTCTGCAAGTGCGTGAGCATGAAATCATGCACTTTGCCAGCCGATATAGTATGCACTATGTTCATATTGCCCAGCAATTTGTCACCGAGCTGGTAAAACCATTCGTTGCGCAGCACATCCCGGATGCGGAGGGACTGACCATTATGTTTGGCGGCTACATGGATCAAGCGGTTATCTTAGCGGAAGAGGAGTAGAGCAGCGATGAAGTATTTTCTCCTTAGCACCGAGATGACAAACAATCCACTGCCTCAGATTACAAATTGGTTTGACCAAATTGATCCACGAAACGTCACGCCTGAAAGAGCCGGGAGTATCCCGCAGCGGACACAGCTTCGTGTAAACAATGGGGCGGAAGCTGTGTTTTCAGACATATTGAGTATGCCGGGATATTTAGTTTCTCCCAAAGTACATGCTGTTATGAAGCTCTATGATCCTTATGTAAAGTACAGGCAAATGATACTGTTTGATAAGCAAGCAAAAATGGCGAAGTTATACCTTCTCCCCATTCTACCTGTCTGCAATTGCCTTTTGCCGGAAAGTGAATTGAGCCGGGACAAAAGTAAGATCATTCACGGCATAGTAGACTTAGAAAAAACACAGCATCGTCCTTTCCTTAAAGTAGGAGGCGTAACTAACACACACATTGCCTTTCGCTTGGATGTAGTGGAGAGCATACTTCGCCGTGAGGCAAAGGGACTTAAATTAATAGAACTTGAACTAAAGTAGGAGGTCTGAGGCTATGGCTATTGCGGCGCATGATATTACCCTTGAAGGGTTTGACCGTCCATTTAAATTGTTAGATTTCCAAATGGAGCTAAAGCCCAATACTCATGGGTGGGCAAAGCTATTGTTGCGCTTGAAAGAGCGACCCGATCTGCTTCAAGAGTTGCCTTATGACACAAAGCTAACGATTGGCTATAACACAAACGAAGGGGCAACAGGCACCTTGCTTTGTGGTCTTGTAGAAAATGTAGCTGTGAAGCGAAAAGACCAATACTATGAGCTGTCTATTGACCTGATAACCGGAAGCGCGATACTAGATCGAGACACAAAGCAGGTAGCATATCAGGATGGTGCGATGACCTATAGCCAAGTTGTCAATCAGACATTAGCCAAAACTGACGATGCGAAGATGATTCTTGCGACAGAAAACGACCTCGCAACAGATAGTATGCTGATACAGTATAATGAGACGGACTGGGTCTTTGTTCAGCGTTTGGCTAGTCACTTAGGGGAGGCAGTTTTCTCTGATTGGATTACCGGATCACCTGCTTTTTATTTTGGGACGAAAATGAATACAGGACAGGCTGATATGGCGCTAAACGACTACACGATTGCAGTCGATCACCGGTTCTATGAGCAGGGCGGATTTTTAGCCGACCTTAGTAAGCGAGATTTTCTCTACTACTCTGTTGAGACTGATATTGACTACGCGCCGGGGACTAGCGCAGATATTCAAGGAAGAGACTGCCGAGTTTGGTACAAACACGGAGAACTAGATGGCGATCAGATTAAGTTCACCTACCATTGGAGCGAAGTGTACAAGGTCAAGCGATGGGACAATGAAAGCTTGACAGGAACGATGCTATCTGGGACAGTGGTGGAAGCTACAGGCGAGTGTGTGCGGATCGAACTGGACATTGACGCCGTAGCAACGACCACACTCCATCCTTGGACACCAACAACGGGCAATATCTTCTACTGTATGCCGGAGCTTGGCACTCGTGTTATGCTTTACTGTGGTAGTCGTTTAGAAAGTAGCGCCAAAGCATTGGAAAATATACGGGAAAACGGAGGCGTTCAACCGCGCGCTGAAGACAGCGAACAGATGGAAGAGGAAAGAGAGCATCATGAGAGGCTACTCAATCCAGACAATCGGTTCTTTGCGTCTCAGGATGAGAAAGAGTTATCTGTTTTGCCGGATAGCATTGGTCTTGGGCCACGAGAAGATATGCCCAAAATTCGAGTGGAAGATCAGTCCGGGGTGCATATTAATGATATGACCTTGGTACTCCAAGCAGATGGTGTTGTGGCATTTCAGGGGGATATTATCCGCGTCACAGAACCGTCACAAGTGAGTATGATCCGAGCCGGTAACGGGCCGATGAGTACGTTTAACATCTCTGAAGATTTTAATGTATGTGGAACAATTGGGAGCATGGAAGGGACACGGAAATCCGCTGCTGGCATATCTAGGCCTTCTACAGTAGAGGCATTAGGGAATCCTGATGAAATAGAGCAAGCCGCGATAGCCGCGGTGCCTCTTGGAGGTGCGAGAGAACAACACGCATCTGCTGGAGAATCTCTGCACAGTTTGGGTGGGTTCTCACAGAGTGCTACCAGAGAGAGCCAGGCGATACAACATGCACAGGTTGGTGGAAAGAGTTCGCTGTCTCGCTTATCTAGTTCAATGGAGGAATCGTTGCAATTAGTAGCACTTTCATCGCTTCCTTTGGGAACCCAAACCGGGCTGAAACAGAAAGCCTTGCAAAGGAACACACTAGAACGAATCGCACCTTTAGGGAAGGAGATGAAAAGATGAGTGAAAAATTATTAGTAAGAGGTGCACTGCTGACATGCACAGGGGCTCCTGAAGCTGAACAAGAGTTGTGAGCCTCACATGGAGATAGAAGCTATACACTATATACAAGGAGAAGCATGGATATGAAAAAGATCATTTATGCATGTTTGATGTTGTTGCTGTGCATTGCAACATTCACGGCCTGTAATGATACACAACCTAGGTCGGAGACATCTCCGGAGTTGGAAATCGTATTGGACGAACTCGGCGATGACCTAGACAGTCTTATGTTTCATTTGGATGGCATCACGTATACTTTGCCGATTCACTTTTCGGAACTGGAAGAAAGAGGATGGGCGATATTTCATGAAGGGGATGAGAGTTCCACATTAGCTCCATATCGCAGTAGAACTGGCGTAGCACTCAGAAACGGAAATCGCAGACTAAGCGCATCTTTTTTCAACTTCACTGAGTATACACTGCCTTTAGGTGAAAGCTATATTTTTAGGCTTTACTCTTTCGAAACACAGATCATTTTCCCCGGAAATATTAAACGAGGCTCTACCTATGAAGATGTGATTGCGGCATACGGAGAGCCAGACCGCAGGGGGGAGAGAGCGCTTCGATACTACGGAGAGAACGCCTACACACGTATAATGATTGATGCGGAGACAGATCGGGTTACCTCTCTGAGTCTGGGTATGAACGATACGGTAATAGCGCATATGGCAAGAGAACGGTATCTTGCTTCGGCAAGGAATGGTGCCCAAAATGTAGGGCTTGAGCCGGCGCCGGAAGGACTGAGCGATGATATATTCAGTGGCATGTTTAGTCTAAACGGTGTCGTGCATACTTTGCCGATCCCCTTTGCCGAACTGGAGGCAGATGGCTGGGAGCTGTATCAAGGAGAGGTTGCGTTAGCAGCGCAAACACTAGAGCCAGGCGGTCAGACCAGCCGCTCTACCCTTTTGAGAAGAGGAGAGCAGGTTATTGCAGTATTTTTTTTCAATTTCAGCGAAGAAATACTACCCTTAAATGAGAGCTATATTATCTCCGTTGGCGCGGGCAGATCTTTGTCAACGGAAACACAGTTTGTTTTTCCAGGGAACTTGAAGATAGGCTCTACTTATGAAGATGTGATTGCTGCACATGGAGAGCCGGGTGCGAGAGGTGCCGAGGTGGACAACGGTCTAACACTACCTCTCATTTATTCCGGGGACGAGGCAAGGGCATGGATTCAAATTTGCTTAGTAACAAATCGGGTTCATTTTGTGACTATTACTCTTCCAAGATGACACGCTGTAGCGCTTTTCGGAAAGGAGATGGAACGATGGGTGAAAAATTATTAGTAGAAGGTGCACTACTGACATGTACAGGAGCTCCTGACGCTGTGCAAGAATTGCAAGTCTTAGAAGGAGATAGAAGATATACACTATGTGGAAAAGCTGTTATAAATGAAGACCAAGCGCGTGTTCCCGAAAATATTGACTCCTTTGAAAGTATTTGTGAGTTTACTGCTAAAGCGTTTGTAAATAGAGACGAGGGGTTCAGTAGGGCGGATTGTAAGCCTGTTATAATAGATGAGAAGTGGCTATCAACTGAATCAACATATATGGCTAATGGCAAGCCTGCTGTTACAATGCTTGCTTGCTGTCAATGTGAACACGGTGGCATGATTTATCCAGTGGAATCGGGTCAAGATGCGGTCTTTGCGGCGTTGCTCGATCAGATGAATGAGGCGTGGCTTTTTTTGGGGTTTGTAAAAGGCATTTTTCGCGGTGATCCAATCAATGTATGCACTGGAAACTTTGTAGCGGAGAAATCAGATATACAGATCAGCGGTTCCTTCCCCCTTGCGTTCAAACGTACATATAACGCATTAGATACCCGGAGCGGTGCATTAGGCAGAGGATGGCGGCACTCTTTTGAGGTGCGATTAGAGGATAAAAAGGAAACCATCGAGGTAACACTCGAAGATGGGCAAGTAGAAGTGTTCCGTGTAACCCCCACCGGGATATATGCCGCCCAAGATTCCTATGTTCGGAAATTGCCAAAAGGTATTTATGAAATGGGCGTGTCACGGGGAGAAGTGTATACCTTCAACGAAATAGGCAGATGTATTGAAATTCGGGATGCAAACAGGAACCAGACGGTGTTTCGCTATGATGGAAATCAACTGACTTCTGTTGAGAATATTTCCGGTAGTTTTATGTTTGCCTATGATGAGAGCGGACGCTTGTCTAAAGTGATGGACGCTACCGGAAGAATGGTGCAATACTCTTACGACTCCTTTGGCACCTTGGATACGGTAGAGGATGTACTGGGTGTAAAGACAAGTTATCTATATGATTCATCACATAGAGTTCTAACAATCTCAACCTCTGCCGGCGATGTTGGTATCATTAACGAGTATGATAAAAAAGGCCGTGTTCTGAAACAGCATTTTTCCGATGGAGGGACAATGCTGTTTGAGTACGATGCGGTATGGAATAGGACAATTGTTACGGATCAGAATGGGAATCGGACGCGGTATTACCAAGACGATCAATTTCGGAATGTTCGAAGAGTTTACTATGACGGCGCAGAAGAGATAGACTATAATGAAAAGGGACTGAAAACCCGGTTTGAAGATAAGAATGGGAATGAAACACACTATGAATATGATGGTGCGGGAAATCTAGTTCAGGAAATAAACCCGCTTGGTTTTGCGAAAACCATGGAATATAACAAGCAAAAGCAGCTTGTAAAAGTAGTGGGAACCGGTGGTGGTGTTACGAGGCTGGCTTATGATGCACACAGCAATGTCACGTCTATTATAAACCCGCTGGATTATCATACGCAGATGCAGTACCACAAGGGCAAGCCCTGTCAAATTATTTTGCCTGACGGCAGTCAGCTTGAAATATCCTATGATGGAAAATGCAATGTCTCTGCCGTTCAGCTCCCCACTGGCGGCGTTGTGCGCTATGAGTATGACCAGCTAAACAGGGTGATTGCCACGATTGATGGCGAGGGAAGCGTTACAAAATATACATACAACGCCAAAGATGAGATTATCAGAGTCGTAAATGCTGAAGGAAAAACACAGACATACGAATATACGACTAGAGGACATGTCAGCAAGATCATAGACTTTGACGGCGGGGTAATTGAACACATATACAACTCTGAAGGTAGGATCGAAGAAACCATCAACCAAGCCAGTGACTCCACCAAGTTTACTTATGACTTGATGGGCAATGTTACCAGTGAATCAGATCCCTGCGGCAACACGGTGCAATATACCTATGATAAGTTGAATCGGCTTACGGAGTCTGTGGATGCTGAAGGCAACGTCACCCGATATGAGCATGACCCGAAAGGTAATATGACGGCTGTTATCTCTCCACTTGATGGGCGGACAGAAATTGTCTATGATGCTTTGGATCGGCAACAGGAAGTGATCGAGCCGGATGGTGCGACAACGAAGCTTGCCTATGACGAGGCCGGAAACTTGGCTAAAGTGACAGACGCCCTCGGCAATGTAACACGATGGGAATATGACCTAGCCGGACAGCTTGTGGGGATGACCGACGCGCTGGATAACACCACAAGATTTGCCTACACGCCTTTGGGTCAAATTGCTTGCATTACCAATCCAAATGGCGAGAGCCAAATATACAGCTATTATCCCGGCGGATTGCTGAAATCTGTGCGCTTTCCAAATGGCACAAGTGATATGTATGAGTATGATCGGAATGGAAACATTACGAAACAGATTGACGCCTTGGGCAATGCGAGGACGTTTTGCTATGATAGCCTTAACCGTTTAACAGAGACTATAAATGCACTAGGCCATAGCAAGAAGTTTGCTTATGATGCTCTGGGCAATATTACGCAGATGATAGATGAAAATGGCGATGTAACAGGGTACAAATACTCACTCTTGGGTGATTTGATTGAAGTCATTGACCCAGCGGGACATAGCACGAAGTATGGCTATGACAAAGCCCGCCGTCTGACTAAACTGGAACAACGCCGTCTGTTGGACGACGCCATAGGCGGGGTGCAGTTACAGGAGTATCAGGTCACTACTTATGAGTACGACGGAAATGGCAAAGTTGTTGCGGTACAAATGCCCCTTGGCGCTGTGGCGAAGTTCCGGTATGACGCCATGGGCAATATGACCTCTAAGCTAGACGAAGAGGGTTTTGAGACACTTTACGAGTATGACTCAGTTGGACAGCTTGCCAAGGTTAGCTATGCGGACGGGAAGACCGTAGAGATGAGCTACAACCCCTTGAAACAGCTGACCGAGCTCCACGATTGGCTGGGCACCACCACGATGGAACGTGATCCGCTAGGCCGCGTCACACAGACAACAGATTTCGCGGACAAAACGGTGAGCTACGCATGGGACAGCGTCGGGCGGCGGGAGAAGATGGTCTATCCAGACGGCAAGGAAGTCCGCTACACCTATAACCCCGCCGGATTATTGGAGCAAGTCCACGCACCGGAGGGTATAACACGTTATATCTACGATGCAATCGGCAGAGTCAAAGAGCGGATGCTACCCGACAACACACGGACGCTCTACAATTTCGATCAACTGGGACGCATTGCCGACCTGACCCACGTGAACCGAGGGCATGAGCTTGACCGCTTCAGCTACGCCTATGACCCCATGAGCAACATCACCCAAATCAACAAACGCCGCGCCGGGATGGAGGCTGACAGCGGCCTGTTCCA
>Ga0131853_10019258_pt1 | contig 12420 bp, 12 predicted proteins | sample TergutLab28metaG_FD_92764 | JGI IMG/M metagenome (GOLD analysis project Ga0131853, IMG submission 92764) | Labiotermes labralis P1 segment gut microbial communities from Petit-Saut dam, French Guiana - Lab288 P1 (version 2) (version 2) | ecosystem: Host-associated > Arthropoda: Insects >...
TCAAGTAAAACAGATGTATGTTTGTACTCCATTGCGTTTTCCTCCTATGCTAAATTCCTCTTGCGCTCATTTTTTCAAGCAGTTCATCGTCAATTGAGTTTATATCACCGGCGCGAGATTCCCACTCTTCTTTGGCCCAAATCTCTATACGGTCAGTCATACCTACCGAGACAACTTCTTTTGTAATTTTTGCGTAATCCCTTAAAATTTGTGGTATAATGAAACGGCCTTGTGCATCCGGCTCACATTCACAGGCACTGCCGAACAAAAATCTTTGAAAACGTATGCCATCTTTGTCTGAAGAAGGGATGCCTTTAAGCTTTTCACCCATCTCACTCCAGGTTGATAAGGGGTAAATGCAAATATAGTTATCAAAGCCTTTTGTTATAATAAAAGTGGAGCCAAGCTTTTCCCTAAGCTTCGCCGGAACTATTAATCTGCCTTTTGCATCAAGGCTATGATGATTTTCACCTAAAAACATATAACCACCACTTTACTCCACTTTACAACCATTTCTAACCCTAGTGAAAGCTATTTTAACATTTGCGTGACAATTATGCAATATTTTTTCTTCGCAATTTCTTGATGCTTTCTTATGCTTTTGTCGAATTTGCTGTTAATTTGACAACAGCTATTTTAATAGAGCCCAATAAAAAAGCCGATATTTGTGTTTGTGCACAAATATCGGCCTGAAAATTTGTTCATTACATTTTTATTAAGAAAGTGTTACGCTTGTTATATTGAAACTCCCACAAAATAGTAACACGCGTGTTACTATTTTGTGGGAGTACGCTGCGCAGCTTGCGCAGCGCAGCCATACTTTAAAACAGTAACAAAATTTTAGCAAGCTAAATTCTGTTACTGTTTTAAAGTAATTTCATTATAATAATTATAGCGGCCAAGAACTATTGTAATAAAACTCTCTCAAATACATATTCTCTGCCGTCTGAGATACCCGCTAACAAATATGCTCTAATCTCCCCACTTTCATAAACTTCAAACTCTGCTATAAACTGATCGCCAAGCCAGTAGTATAAAATAAGCTCTAAACTCTCTGCACCGTCATTTATCAAAAGCTCCTGCGCTGCGCTTATAAATCTTTCATCATTAACCGGCCGGCGGAAAGATGATCTTTCCATACTTGTACGGGCCACTAAGTCCTCATGTCTTATCATTACTGAGTTTAAGCGCAGCTCATGTATCACCAGGTTCCCAAGCTCTTCAAAATTAGCCAGACGCCTTGTGTCAAACAAAATATCAGCGCCTATAGCGGCCGAGCGAACATCTCCTGTAATTTGATAAAAATTCCCACTTGCTGTATCTCTGAGTGTCAAAACGGCGTCAAAATCACCATGTACTCTTTCACCTTCAGGGTCTATGATGTGCCCCACCATTATATAAATCGGACCCATTCTACCCATTCTCTCAAGAGTAAGTATATGATCTTCAAGCATTATTCTCTGCTGGGTTTGTGTCGTGTTACGCATTAGTGCTGACGTATTTACAGGAATATCTACCTCAAAATAGAAATGAGGCCCGGATAAAATAAGTTCCAAATTACCGTCAATTCTACCGGCAGCAGCGAATTTAACATTATATATTGTAGTTATCTCATCAACCTGATGGTATCTGAATTCTTGCGGAGGAAAACGCCGCCCTCCCATCCTAAGATGCACCTCGTCAAACCTTAAATCCACTTCCGTGGAGCGTACTACAGAAAAAGTTACATCAGAAACCGTGTTGGAAAAATGCGCGTTTTGCAACTCAACTGTAAAATAGCTATTTTCGATCAATGTGCGTCTACCGCTTAAGTGCGATACAGGCAAGGTACCCAAAAGTTCATCAAAGCGAAACGGAAAGTCATGAGTTAAACCTGAAGCAATTTCTTCAATGCTTAGTACAATGCCATTTATGCCACTGTTTAAAGGCTCAAAACGCAGCTGCCTTCCAAAATTATCAGCTCTTCTTGATTCAGGCAGTAAGCCATACTCTCTGTTACGGCTGTCTGTAATTGTAACATTATACCTGTCCCACAGTACATTGTATCTAAACCTAAACTCTGTAACAGCTTCATTAGCAACCACTTCAAGCGGCTCAATTATATCCAGCATAAAAAACATTGGCTGAGCTGTTAAAAATATAGAGCTTGAATTATTCCCAACCGGCCGTGCAAGCTCAGTTATGGTTTCAACATTTACAATAAGCTCGTTTTCACCTGCTGCTTGTGCATCGATTGTGCTTAAAATGAAAAACCCAACGCCGCCAACCACTAAAATAAGCAAAACCAAAAAACACGCTAAGATATGTGCAAAAGAAGGCAGCTTTAATATTCTACGCTTCTTTTCATTTTTATCATCTTCAGCTGTCTTTTCATTGGCACTGTTAATAAAAGCATCATATTCGCTTTTCTGCTGCTCATCAATCTCCTCTTCGCTCTCTTCGTCAGAAGGTAACGCCTGTTCAAGAGGGTCATCACGCTCTACTGTATCGTAAACTGCAACGTCTTTAATAAACTCTATGTCTTCATCATCAAAGTCAAGATCTTCGAGCGAATCCACACTGCCTATCTCATCAAAGTCAAAATCCATCTCGCTAATTTTCGGGCTTTCTTCTGCAAAATCCCCCTCACTAACTTCCGGATCATCAAAGTCAAAATCAAGATCTTCCAGTTTTACATTGTCGGTATCAAATTCATCAATTGAATCTGCATTGTCAACAAAGTCTTCTCCAAGATCTTCAAGTGTCTCAGACAAAGAAGCAGAAGTATTCTCCAAATCTTCTTCAGCTAAAAAGTTTTCTTCTAAAAGATTTTCAAGCTCATCAATTGGATTTTCAAATTCTTCCGGGGCCTCAAGCTCTTCTAATAGATCTCCCGGCTCTTCAAGCAAACTTCCAAGTTCTTCCGGCGAATCTTCAAATTCTTCTAAGGCCATAGCGCCTTCTTCAAAGGTTTCCTCAGGCTCAATATCTTCATTTATGTCAAACCCGCCTAAAAGCTCAGACAAAGTATCTTCACTCAGCGCATCCTCAGTGCCGCTGTCTAAATTACTTTTGCTGTACCCTTCTTCCTCTTCCACACCTGATTTTTCAGGCTCTAAGCCCTCGCTTAACCCAAGGCCGTCCAAAAGCTCGGCCATCTCTTCATCACTTAATATAGAAGAAAGGTCGTCATCCATGTCCTTATCGAATTTCTTATCATCATCCATGATATCACCTACCCCTACGCTTTTACTTTTGAAAGCAAATTATCTAAGTTAATCTCGTCATTTAAACATTTTTTCTTAACTATTATCCGGGTTTGGAAATATATTCATAATACATTAAAACCCTTTATAATGCAAACAGAAGTGGTGCTACTGCCGATAAAACCATTACCAGCGCCAGTATAATAGCAATAGCGGCTGCTATAATTCTTTTTTTGTCTGTTTTGGATTTTTTCATAATTACTCTCCTAAAGCTTTATTATCTGATATAATATACTATATAGTCAAGGCTTTACATTTTCTATGAAAATGTCTTCTGCCCTTGAGATAAAGTATAACACACTATTTTAAATTACAAAAGCTGAAATTTAATTTTTGCATTTGAAAATTAATCAGCTATAAGTATTATTTAAGCATTTGTCGATAATAATTGAAATATATTTCCATATAACAGGGGGTATGGTTATGCCTGATTTTATTGCAAGATACATTGGTCTCGCGGCCTTTTTAGTTTTTGCCATTATATTCAAATTTGTAATAACACGCACCGGCCGCAGCCAGCGCGAATCAAAAGATAAACTTTTTGAAGATGAGCGCAGTGCAAATTTCTCCCGCGTGCAAGCCATACCTGAGGGCATTATGTATACGCCGGATGTTTCAAAGCTTCCTGTAAGAGAATATACGGATGAAGAAAAAAAGCTTAGACTTTTGCAGGAACGTGCGCTTGCGGCGGCTTCTAAACCTATGCTGCGACTGGATCCGCCCATGACAAATATCGAAATCAAAAGAGCATTTGGGGCAACTAATTTGGAAATCATGACAACAAGAGAAGAAAATTATGAGTTATATATCCGCGCTCTTTCTAACTGGGCTGGCGAGCTAATATCCAGAGATAATTACGAGGCTGCTGAAATTATACTTAAAATCTGTATTGAAATGAATGCCCTTTTCTTCCTCCCCTATTCGCTTCTTTGTGATGTGTATGAAAAGACGGGAAACAAAGCGGCTACCCAAACTCTGCGTGATTACATTAACAAAACTGAAATTATTAGAAATAATGAAATACTCTTCAAAAAAATATCTGATTATATCCGGGTTAAGTTGAGCTAAACGGAGGTTTTATTTTATGAATATAGGCTTATTTGCAGACACATACTTTCCTCAAATAAACGGCGTGGCAACCTCTACCAAAATATTGGAGCAAGAGCTTACAAATCTCGGGCATAAAGTTTATATTTTTACACCAACAGACCCAAAAGCCCCCAAAAATGAACCGGGCGTTTACCGGCTGCCCAGTATGCCTTTTACTTTTCTCCCTTCTCACAGAATGACTCTTATTTATCCGCCTAAGCTTTTAGTTAATATGAGAAAGTTTAATTTAGACATAATTCACACACAAACAGAGTTTACCATAGGGATATTTGGGCGAATTGTTTCATCCTTTCACAAAATACCGGCTGTTCATACTTACCATACCATGTATGAAGATTATGTTCATTACATTGCAAACGGCCATCTGATTACACCTAAAATGGCGCAAAGCTACTCAAAAATTTTTTGTAATAAGTCAACAGCAGTTATAGCTCCGGCAGAAAAAACCAGAGACTATTTAAAGAAAATAGGCGTTTCAAAACCGGTGAGTGTTATCCCCACCGGGCTTATGTTCGAACCCTTCAAACGCGGCAAATATACTAGCGAAGAGCTTGAAGAGGCTAAAGCAGCATTAGGTTTTTCACCGTCAGACCCTTTAATTATAAATGTCGGTCGAATAGCACAGGAAAAAAGCATGGATGTTATTGTTAAAAGTATGCCGGCCGTTCTCGATAAAATGCCAAACGCTAAATTACTGATTGTTGGTGACGGCCCCAAAAAAGCCGATCTGGTTAGTCTCTCTAAAAACTTGTGTATTGAAAATTCAGTTATTTTCGCCGGAGCAAAACCCTGGTCTGAAATTGGCAAATATTATCAATTAGGTGACGTGTTTGTATCAGCCAGCACCTCCGAAACTCAAGGCTTAACCTATGTGGAAGCTATGGCGGCCAAAGTATGCGTAGTTGCCAAAAAAGACAGAAGTGTGGAAAATGTTATAATAAACGATAAAACCGGCTATTATTTTGAAAAAGACGGCGAGCTGCCTTTCGTGCTGCTTAACGCCCTCTCGTCAGTTAAAGAACGTGAAAAAATCACGGAGCAAGCTTATAACCACATATCATATTTATCCAGCGAGAGTTTTGGAAAGTCTGTTGAAGCGCTTTATATGAATGTTCTTTCCGGTCAAGGCCCCCGCAGAAAATTTAAGAAAATAACGCTGAAAATGTTTTCTAATATGCCGAAAACTTTGTGGAAAAGGTAGCCATGCCTACCGTTCCCTGATATATTCCAGCACCGGATCACTGTTACTGATAATATCAGCTATAGTAAGCGGGATGAATATATCAGGCCGCAAAGCAATATCTTCCGTATTTGACTGTACGCGCATATTATTTGATACTTGAAATGTCACTCTGCTGTTGGGAAGAAAACCCGGATCGCCGGCAAAAAAGTTTTCAGGCTGACCTGTGGGTTCGCCTATAATAATCAGATTATCCAGATGCTGCCTTAAATTTGAAGTTACAACAACAGACTGAGAGTATGAACCCCCGTCTATTATTACATACAAGTAATTTACCCGCTCACTTAAAAAGTTGAAATCTTCACTAAAAGGCCATGTAGAAAAACCGCCTATGTTTTGCCTGATATCTATATCGTTAAGGTTCGGGATGTTGTGAATAAGCTCATTTGTTCTCTCAATAATAATTTCTCGCAACCCATCAGTCATAATCTGAGTATCATCAGAAAAAATCTCATTTTTCACAGCAGTTCGCTTAAGAAGCACATTATAGGCAAAAGCCGCGTATTCTTCAGCGGCCAAACCTTCTATACGTCTGGCATCAGCACTGAAAGACTCAAAACCCATTAACAAAGGGTGAGGCCTAAGCGCCATTACAGCAAAATGCCTTACATCTTCCTCCCAATCTCTGTCCCTGCCTTCCGGCCAGAAAAGATTTTCTCTGCGAATCGGTTCGCCGGTAAATAAAATTTCCACTATACCGCTATCAACATAATCAGTACTGCTTTCATCTGCCTGGCTTTCACTGCTCTCGTTGCTTTCTATGTTGTCATTGTCTGCATAATTAACCGCTTCTGAGGCACATGAGCTAAGTAAAGTAAAAATAATAACAATTAATAATGAAATAAGCATTTTTACAAGTCTTGTCATTATGTACCCCTCCATAAGTTTTTGATTGCGTTAATTCTATTCTCTACCGCCCTCACCAACCGGATTAAACCAGCGGTCATTAAATTCCTGTATAACCATAGAGATGTTTTCATATATCCGTCTATCGCTTGCGGTACCGTCTCTACTGGACAATATGGCTAAAACATAAGGCGATGGTGCGTAAACAATAGCCATGTCATGATAAGCCCCGCCGAAGTTAGCCGCCCATCCGCTTTTACTGGCTACAGGGTAATCGGAGATAATGAATGGGTAGCGGTTGGCCAGAAGATTATCGCGAAACTCGTGGCTATATCTGCCCCCTGATTCTATGTATCTGTAAATTTCTCTCATAATCAGCCCTGCTTCGTCGGCGCTTAACTGAGAGTAAGTCAAAGAATGAATAAAATCAGGGTTGCCTCCTATACTTTCTATAAAATCTCTGAAACCGTTAAGTCCATGCACCCGCCTTAGTATTCTTGTGGCTATATTATCGCTGGGAGTTATCATTAAATGCAGAAGCTCTCTCTGAGTAAAGCTTGCCCCTACTGTATGTCTTTGCCGGATAAAGCCGCTGCCTCCCCAATAGTCACCAGAAGTATAGGTATGTACACTGTCCATACTTGCCCCGCCTTGCTCTGTTTTATGGTATATGTATAAGGCAAAGTTTACTTTTGTGGCACTTCCGCCAAAAAATACCTGCTCTGCATTATGACGAAAAACAAAACCGCTTTGCATGTTTTCATAATATACAGAAATCGTATTTCCAAATTGCTGCATAAAATTTTCAAGCTCATGTACCGGCGGTGTAAAATTCATATCAATCCAAGCAGAGCCTATACTGCTGTCAACTCTTAACCAATTATCCCGCCTTTCTAAAATTGTTACAAGCTGTGGATTTATCCGCCCGACCATAGTTTCTTCATCTAGATTGAAAGCAGGCATTACATGATTAATGAACACTTGATTGGCTGAGGTATGCACCCATTCCTGACCAAAAGCGGTATCCACCAAAGCCCAGTCACCTGACAGCCTAATGGGCGTCACCTCCTGAGGCGGAAAGCTTCTGAGTCTCTCAGCCCTAAAATCAGGCTCTGCATAAGTAAAAAAATGCCAGTCAATATTACGGCGCAACCCTGCCTGAGTAGCTGACGCCTCAGTTTTTATTTCAGAATGCACAAATAATATTGCTGCAAAACCCACAAATAGAATCAAAAAAAATATATTACTTTTATTTCTGTCCACATCTATGCCCTCTTTCAAAATGAAGCTATTGCTTTTGTTATTACGCGGGTATACAATATCATTGTATACTAAGTTTCAGTATAACGTACATCAAGAACATAAGCAACTAATACTGATCCTGGATTAGTATAAACCAACAAATTTTTCAACTCATAAACCGGAGGGATTAAAATGGCGCTCATAGCAAAAGAATACCGCGGCGAACTTGCAGATTTATATCATTACGGCCACATTGTTGCCTCGGACAGCGAAGGTAATATACTGTGGCACTTAGGCGATGCTACACGGATTACCTATTCCAGATCTTCTGCAAAGCTTATGCAGGCTGTGCCTGTTGTGCTTAGCGGCGCTTTAGAAGCTTACGCCGTAACAGAAAAAGAATTAGCGTTAATGTGCGCTTCTCACCGCGGGGAAGAATTTCATACCGAAGCTGTTTTAAGTGTATTGAATAAAGCAGGGTTAGACGAAAGCTACTTACAATGCGGTACACATTATCCGCTGGCGCCTTATATGGAAAATAAGTTCAGAGCTGAGCAAATCACACCAACTTCTGTACATAGTAACTGTTCAGGCAAACATGCAGGGCTGCTCCTTGCCGCTAAAAAACGCGGTGAGAACCTTGACGATTATTATAAACTGCAACATCCTCTGCAAGTAGAGAGTACAAAAATCATAGCAGATATTTGCAGTTATCCGGCTGATAATATTATTATAGGTCTTGACGGCTGCGGTGTGCCTGTTCATGCTATGCCAATGTATAAATTTGCTCAGGGTTATGCTAAAATGTCAAAACCGGAACTGCTTGAGGAAAAATATTCAAAAGCCGTGTCCAGGATAACAACAGCCATGATTAATCATCCTGAGATGGTTGACGGTACGGCAGGCTTTACGACAGAATTAATGCAGAAATTCGGCGAGCGGCTCTTTTGTAAATCAGGGGCAAACGCTTTTTATGCCGTGGGGATAAAGGACAAGGGAATTGGTATCGCTATGAAAATGGACGGTGGCCGCTCAGATATTGTACCAATGGCCATACTTGAAACACTGGTGCAAATCGGCGTAATAACAGAGGATGAAGCTGAGCTGCCAAGTTATTCTCGCATTATACATAAGAAAAATCACAAGAATGAGCTAATCGGAAAAACCGTTACAGAGTTTATTTTGGAAACTGCAGAATAATTAAAGTCGTACTGTAGTGGATTAACCACAAAATAGTAGTACTAGTGCTACTATTTTGTAAGGAAAAGGAGAGCTTGAATTTGGAAGCCAGTACCATAGCGCTGATTATAATCGGTCTCGCACTTATATTATATATTACTGAACCTATCCCTGTGGCTACAACCTCTATCATTGCCTGCTTAGCCCTAGCGATTTTTAGAGTTGTCCCCTTTAGCTCTGCCTTTGCGGGTTTTGGTAATGACATGGTCTTTCTAATGGCGGGGATGTTGGTTGTAGGCTCTGCCTTGTTTGAAACAGGCGTTGCACAGATTTTAGGTGAGAAAATCATTGCTTTAGTAGGTACCAGTGAAAAGAAATTTATTGTCGTACTTATTTTAGTGGCAACCATACCCGCGGCTTTTTTAAGTAATACTGCGGCTATGGCTATGATGTTGCCCGTTGCATCTGCTGCGGTTGCCGCTTCCAACGGTAAATTTCTGAAGAAAAACACCTATATGATAATCGGTATTGCGGCGGTTACAAGCGGCGGGCTTACCCTTGTAGGCTCAACGCCGCAACTTATTGCGCAAAGCGCCCTAAGAGACGGCGGTCATGAAACCATGGCTTTTTTTGAACTTAGCCTTGCCGGCGGCCCCGTTATACTGTTGCTGCTTGCTTATTATCTGACTATTGCTTATGTGCTTCAAAAGAAGGTATTTAACTTCCCTGAAGTTCAGGAAGTTGAAAACTCCGAACAGCAAAATACGACGGCTGCGCCGCCTGCGTCAAAAAGCAAAATGTATATTTCTGCGGCGGTGTTGCTTTTTTGTATAACAGGCTTTATCAGCGGTTTATGGACTGTAGGCACAGTCGCCATGGCAGGCGCTATGATTTGTGTTGTAACAGGCTGTATATCACAAAAAAGAGCCTTTCAAAAAATGGATTGGACAACTATAATAGTCATAGCCTGTTCCTTGGGCCTTTCAGCCGGTTTAGAACAAAGCGGCGCCGGTATGCTTGTTGCACAGACTATGGTAAATCTTTTGGGTGATTCTGTATCGCCATGGCTTTTGTGTGCTGCCCTTGCCTTTGTTGCCGTGGTTTTAGGTAATTTTATGTCATCTACTGCTACGGCGGCACTGCTGGTTCCTATCGCTATTTCTGTGGCCTTAACTCTGGGTTTTGATGTTAAGTCGGTTGTTATGGCCGTTGTCATTGCGGCTAATATTAGCTATGCAACGCCTGTTTCCACTCCGCCAATGACCATGACACTGGCAGCAGGTTACAGATTTATGGATTATGTTAAGGTTGGCGGGTTGTTTAATCTTTTGGCTTATTTATTGGTTATTGCGCTGTTCCCATTAATACTGAATATATAAATTCTCATATAGCTAACGTACTGCAAAAATGTGATACGAAACGCAGGGTTTTTGTTGTAAAGCAAGGAAGCGACAACGACGCTTGCCCAAAGGCAAGCTAGGCGGAGCTGACGCACGCATTGCGACAAAAAGGCAAGCTTCGTTTCACGTTTTTGCAGTACATTAGCTATAAACTAAGGAGGTACATACATGATTTACAGAAAATTCCAGGATAAGGAGCTGTCATGGCTGGGTCTGGGAGCTATGCGTCTACCTGCCACTGCCGAAGGTTACGGCGCGCCCATTGACGAAGAAAAAGCCATGGAGCTTGTTAAATATGCCTATGACCACGGTGTAAACTACTATGACACATCTTACTTTTACCACAGCGGTGATTCTGAAAGATTTATTGGTGAGGCTCTTAAACGCTTTCCCCGTGAGAGCTGGTATCTGGCATCAAAAATGCCCGGTAACATGATGAGTGTTAATAATGGAAAATTGGAGGTCGGTGGCTTTAATTTAGAGAGCCGTACTTTCAGAGCTCCGGCGGAGGTTTTTGACCTCCAGCTTAAAAGATGCGGCGTTGATTATTTTGATTTTTATTTACTTCACAATGTTTCAGAGCAAACCTATAATATCTACACTGGTGAGAATATTGGAATGATAGACTGCTTATTGGAAGAAAAAGCCAAAGGGCGTATAAAGCACATTGGTTTTTCTTCTCATGGCAGAGCTGATACTATTGAAAAATTCCTGCTGCATTTAGAGGCAAAATGCCCCGGTGCTTTTGAGTTTGCAATGATACAGTTAAATTATATGGATTGGGCCTTGCAAGAAGGCGGCAAAAAGTATGATGTGCTGACAAAGCACGGCCTGTCTGTTTTTGTTATGGAACCGCTGCGCGGCGGTAAGCTTGCAAATCTCAGGCCCGATGCGCACGAGATATTAAAAGTTGCCAGACCGTCAGACTCTCACGCGTCTTGGGCTTTCAAATATTTACAGTCACTGGATAACATACCTGTTATACTTAGTGGAATGAGTAATTTAGAACAGCTTAAAGAAAATTTGAGCTTTTTTGAAAAACACGCTCCTCTCTCAGAAGACGAACTAAAACTTCTGGGCCGGGTTATGGAAAATATAAGCGAGCTTGCCCCTTGTACAGCCTGCGCTTATTGTATTGAAGGCTGCCCTATGAAGCTTAATATACCTATGCTGCTTACTATGTACAATGAGGCCGGTTTTGAAATAGCATGGATGCTAAGAGCCGCATTCGGCGCTTTAGGAGATGGAGAAAAGCCTTCTGCCTGCACAAACTGCGGCAACTGTGTGCCTCTCTGCCCTCAGAACATAGATATACCCGAGGCGCTTAGAAAATTTAATAAAATGATGAGCGAGTAATATATAGTGGACCTAGCGGCCTAGCCTTATTAATACAAAACCGCTACAGTTGTGGCGGTTTTGTATTAATTCCACCATAATCTCATGTACAGCCTGCACCAGTTAAAAAAGTCACAAGCCGAAAAAGAGTATATCTCTGCCGGGTTGTGCTTTTTTACATTTAAAAGCATGGATTTTATACAGGGGAAGTCAACAGATTAACGGAGAAAAATTCAAGCAACAACAAAATGCAACAGGTAAAACAAGTAGTTTTTTTCGCAGGGGTATCAATTACATCCCAACCTGATTTTGCGAATTTTTCAATGATTTTTACTAATTCTGTGTTTGCCATTTTATATTCCTCCATATATTTTTCCCACTACATGGGGTTTAGATTTTGGTTAAGCCTGTCCACAATCTTTTCAAAATCTCGCAGTCGAGCTTCTTCGGTTTTGAATGAAAAATATCTTCCTGTGTATATGCCTTTAACAGAAGGTGACATATTGATAAAATTTTTATACGCAGGAAATGCGCCAACTAGCTTTTCGGTAAATAACGCAAGCTGTTCTTCGGTTACTGGCGCACTTTTTGAAGCATCCCACATACCGTTTTGCTTTGCTTCTTCGATAGCTTTTTCACCTAACTCGGTCATAACTCCTTTATCACGCAAGCCCTCCTGAATCCAAGAGATCCTCTAAAGAACTATCTCCGATATATGTTTCTGTTTTGTTAGCGTACACATCAAACTCAATATACATGCCGGTTTGATGATTAATACGAGATACATTACGGTTGGTTCGATCACGAATATTTCCACTTGCAA
>Ga0131853_10019260_pt1 | contig 12420 bp, 12 predicted proteins | sample TergutLab28metaG_FD_92764 | JGI IMG/M metagenome (GOLD analysis project Ga0131853, IMG submission 92764) | Labiotermes labralis P1 segment gut microbial communities from Petit-Saut dam, French Guiana - Lab288 P1 (version 2) (version 2) | ecosystem: Host-associated > Arthropoda: Insects >...
CTCATTACATTCACAATATGTTGTTTTTGCTGGGTGCAACCATTGGTGAAGCCGCAATGCTTGAAAATTTGGAAGCAGAGTGCTACCGTGCAAATGAAATAGAGACGTTTGACACAATTGCCCTGCGTGGCAATGCTAATGGCGCAGATATTTTTTATACGGCAACTCATGCGGCAATAGGGGCAATTCAGCCTTTGATGGAATACACATTTGAAAGAGCTGTTATTGAAATAGACTTGGCCAAGGCCGGAAACACTTGTACAATCCGGCATAATGATGGCAGGGTGGAAAGTTTGCCTATTAATATAGAGGATGGGGAATGGAATAAGCTTAAGTTTACCGCAAAAAACATTGCTGGAGCTGGGCCACAGGTTTGTAATGCCCAAACAGTGCGGCCTGTTACAGCTGTTTTGGATTATGTGTTTGCAAATACACCATTCCAGCCATTTAAAGAAGACTTTGTAACAGTGGATATGGAGAATAAATATGTTTATGTAAAAGACCTTGATATACATCTGATGGAAGGGCATAAAAAAAGGAAATTGCCTTCGGAAATGGGTTTCTTGTGGATATAAATCAACTGGTCGGATTTTCCGACCAGTTGATTTTTTTGTTGATTTTATATTTTTTAAGGTGTAAGCATAAAATTGGGTACATCCATGTGAAGATAAGTGTCTGGAACCACGCCACTTATAACAGTGTCTACCAATGACACATTGCGCATAACCATAACTTCCGAAGAATGAACGGGGTTGATAATACGCACTACCGATTCAACCGTTAACCACACCGCAAAGTGGATTTGGTTTATGCCAACCGCAGTAAAGCTGGACTCATAATTAACCAATGCATTGCCAATTGGCGCAAGAGTAAACGTAAATCTTGGCCCGGTTTGAGCCAATGTGTCCAACCCTAATGCCATACCCATTGGCACAGACACTACTTCCGGCTCTAAATTAGTCAGCCGTTCAGATATCCTTTGGGCGGCGGCGTTACATATATCATTAACCAGCACCGTGTTAACAGACAACACCGGCTTTACATTTTGTCCATCGCCGGTGCTCTGCACAAGAAAATCTGCAGCTGTAACATTGCGCTCTAGTATAATCTCTTGGATTACGTAGTTTATTACGTTGTTAATTTCCGCTTGAATATGCAATTCCACAGCTTCAAGCACCATTGGCAAAATGCGCCTGTCGAAACGATAAAAACTATGGACAAATACAATTATCAGCACCAATAACATAGCAATTACTAAATACCGCCTTGGTATGCGGGATTTTTTTTGAGGCTTTCTTCTTAACCGCCTATTGAACCGTCTAAACCAGAACTTGCGCTTCATTTCACACCTCGGGGAGTATGGTTGTAAAGTATATGCGATTAGGAGGTGAAAAAAATCTTGTCATACTTTTTTGACAAAATAGAGTCGTTGCTATATCATAATAGCGCCATTAAAACAAATTAAGGAGCTGTTTTTATGCAAATACCCTTATCAGAACTTAAAATAAATGTTGGCAAATATGTAGACTACTCTGAAAAAGAAGATGTATATATCACCCGCAATGGTAAGCAAGTAGCAAAAATCATAAGCCTAAAACGTGATAGAGTAAAGGATATGCAATCATTATTTGGCATAGCAACTTTACCCGAAGAATACAACGATGCTGACTATGACCCAAACTATGAAAACTTGCGGAATGAAAGGGTAGAACAATGAAAATAGTTATAGACAATAATGTGATAATTGATGCATTACTAAAACGCTCCCCATTCAACGAAGCCGCAGAGCAAGTGCTGCTATATTGTGCCAATAAACACGAAGGCTGCCTAACCGCCAATAGCCTAACAGATATTTTTTATGTGTTGCGAAAAACAACAGATGCTGTAACAGCTAAGGCAAGCGTTAAAAAACTATTAGGGCTGCTTATCACTCTTTCTATTGATGATGAAGATTGTTTAAATGCCATATCTTTGCCTATTGACGATTTTGAAGATGCATTAATTGTGGAATGTGCGAGAAAAGCAAAAGCAGACTTTATTGTAACACGAGATAAATTGTTATTGCGTACGGCGGCTCCGATAAAAATAATATCGCCAGATGCACTAGTGGAAATACTAACTACGAAAGCGTGAACAAAACATGAAAACCCTAATAATAGCAGAAAAACCATCCGTCGCCCGGGACATAGCCCGTGTGCTTAAATGCAGCCAAAAAGGTGACGGCTATTTGCATAGTAACGAATACGTTATTTCCTGGGCAATAGGCCATTTGGCCACATTAAAAGAGCCGGAAGACTATAATCCGGCACTAAAAAAATGGAAAATGAACGACCTGCCAATAATCCCAGAAGCTATGGGCTTAAAAGCCATACCCAAAACAAGCAAGCAGCTAAACCTGTTAAAAAAAATGCTTAACTCCAAAGAAATTGGGGATGTAATATGCGCTACAGATAGCGGGCGCGAAGGGGAACTGATTTTCCGCTACATATACCAATGGGCAAACTGCAACAAGCCCGTTAAGCGGCTATGGATATCCAGCCTTACAGACTCCGCAATTTCCGACGGGTTGGCGAAAATGAAGGACAGCAAAGAGTACGACAATTTATTTGCCTCTGCCAGGTGCAGAGCAGAGGCAGACTGGCTGGTTGGCATGAACGCCACGCGGGCATATACCTTAAAATGTGGCGACCTTTTGCCAATGGGGCGGGTGCAAACACCAACATTGGCTATTTTGGTTAACCGCCACCACGAAATAACAGCCTTTATTCCGGAAAACTACTGGGAAGTTATAGCCGAATTCACAACAAATAATGGGGAAACATATAAAGGAAACTACATCAGGCACCTCCCCAAAGATGTGCCCCAACCCAACATACCAGCACCACCCGCAGAGCGCATTGCAACCGAGGAAGAAGCAAAAGCTATTGCCGAAAAAGCAAAAAATGCTACCGGCATAGTAGAAAGTACAGAAACTGAAGAAAAACGCCAACTCCCTCCGCAACTTTTCGACCTTACGGAGTTGCAGCGCGAGTGCAACCGCAAGCTTGGCTTTTCTGCGCAAAAGACATTAACAATAGCCCAAGCATTATATGAAAAACACAAAATGATAACCTACCCCCGTACAGACAGCCGCTACCTTAGCCAAGATATGGTTCCTAAACTAAAGCCGACATTAGAATCCATACCAGCCCCATACAGCAACTTTGCAGAGCATATATTGGCCTTGCCCAAGTTACCAACAGGCTCCCGCATTGTAAACGACACAAAAGTAACAGACCACCACGCCATCATTCCCACCGGCTCAAAAAAGCCGCTATCGGTACTGTCTGCAGATGAAATGGCTGTGTACGACCGCATTGTGCGTAATTTTTTGGCAGTGTTTTACGAGGCTTATGTATATGATATAACAACAGTAATAACCCGTGCGGCAGGTGAGGCCTTTCGTTCACGCGGAAAAATAGACCGCCAGGCGGGCTGGAAAACTGTGTATGCCCATGAAAAAGACGAAACAACACAAAAGCCTCGGGGCAAAAATAAACAAGAAGAAGCAGAAACTGAAACATTGCCCCCCCTTTCTAAAGGCGAAGCCGTAACCGTTACGGATACAGAAGTCCTTCACAAAAAAACACAGCCACCAAAACCATATACAGAAGCAACCCTGCTATCCGCAATGGAACACGCAGGCCGTTTTGTAGATGACGAAACCCTTAAGGAGGCATTAAAATCCTCCGGGCTTGGTACCCCTGCCACAAGGGCAGCCATGATAGAAAAGTTAATTTCATCCGGTTATGTAGAGCGTAAAAAGAAAAACCTGATACCCACAGAAAAGGGTGTCAGGCTAATTAGCATTGTCCCGCCGGAAATGCGCCAGCCGGAAACCACCGGCAAATGGGAACGTGGCCTAGGTCGCATAGCCAGCGGGGAAATGGATGATGTGCGGTTTATGGATAGTATTCGTAAGTATGTGGTTTATTTGGTGCAAGAGGCCAGGAAGGTTTTATAACAGAAGGTTTAATCACATTCAAAATATCTTGAGTATGCCAACCCCACATAGTATAATCAACATAAAACAAAAATCAGGAGGCAATTATGTTAAAAGTAGCAGTTTTAAGCCGCTGGCACGTACATGCAGACGGTTACGCTCAAGAATTTGCAAACAGAAAAGATGTTAAACTAACCGCAATGTGGGACGAAGAGCCCGAAAAAGGTAAAGCCTTTGCCGAAAAATTTGGCATGGATTTTGAACCCAGCTTAGACAAACTCCTTGCCAGGGACGATGTAGACGCCGTTTGCGTAAACGCGCCCACTAACATGCACCCGGAAGTTTTAGTAAAGTCTGCAAAGGCGGGCAAGCATATTTTTACGGAAAAAGTATTGGCACTTACCAATAAAGAAGCCGCAGAAATTCGCAAGGCAGTGGAGGAAAACGGCGTAAAATTCTGTATATCGTTCCCACACCGCACATTCCCTCATAACTTGTTTGCAAAAAAAGTTATGGAAGAAAAATTACTGGGCGATGTTACTTACATGCGCATGCGTAACGCCCATAACGGCGCATCTGCCGGATGGCTGCCACCACATTTTTATGACGAAGTACAATGCGGCGGTGGCGCAATGATAGATTTGGGTGCGCACCCTATGTATCTGATTCCATGGATTATGGGCAAGCCGGTGGAAGTTTCTTCTGCATTTACCTGCGTGACAGGCCATGCTGTAGAAGACAACGCAGTAACCGTTATGAAGTATGCAAACGGAGCAATTGCCGTGTCTGAAACAGGTTTTGTTTCCAGCCACAGCCCAAGCATATTAGAACTTTATGGCACAGCAGGCTCGTTGCAAATTATTGGGAATGATGTACGGCTGGTTTCCACACAAATTAAAGATGGCGCATGGCATACACCAGAAGAAATGCCAAAAGGCCTGCCAAGCCCAATAGACCAATTTGTAGATGGTGTACTGCATGGCAAGGAAATTGTGTTTGGTATGGACGATGCTGTTGTTTTAACAGAAATGATGGACGCAGCTTATAGAGCTCATAAGCAAGGCGGATTTGTTAAGTTGTAAAAATGATGGGGATGTCTCGTTTGTTTAATGAGACATCCCCATCCCCCGTTAATATGTGAGATTATATGCATCTCAAATTTCAAACCTAACACTCCTATTCTTTATAATATATCGTGATGCCCTACATCAAGCATAAGAATTATTTTGCCGTTTTTATATGCCCATAAAATTCTAATATCCATGTTAACACTACATTCAAAAACATCTTCAAGGCTTTGCTCTTTTATACATCTTCGCCCCCAAGGTCTATTCCTAAATCATTGAGCATCTCTTCAACATTACTGTAAACAACAGACGGCTCTTTTTCGTGATCTTTGATGATTTGTGCGATTTTTTCCAATTTAGCCTTTGGATATACAACAACAGGACAAAGAAACACTCCACCGTCACGCTCCATCACTTCAAACGTATCCCCCTTACTAATACCCATTCTTTTTGTAATCTCATTTGGAAGAGTTATTTGTGATCTTGCTCTCATTTCAACCAACATATATTTCACCTCTCAAAAAAATCAGATATTCTGATTTTTGTTTTTTGTCAATATAAAGAGGGTGCGAGTCTGCACCCTTTGTATAGTATTTGAACACAAAACCAGAACCCTAACACGATTGTGTAGGTTTCGCATTAAGGTTCTGATTCCTGAAAAAATGATTGTACTTAGAGTGGCTATTCAGCCATGATGTGCCATTTGACGCCGAATCGGTCGGTTACTATGCAAAACATGGATGTCCAGAACTCCGGAGCGGGTTCCGTACAAGGAGCATTCGGAATGCAAGACGAGTTTGCGAGTCGTATCAGTAAGTGACTCATCATGGTAGTCAGTTGGTGCCTCGTCGTTATATGTAACACCATAGACGACCATGCCGAAAGCCTTCTTATACAGTTCGTGTGCCTGAATGCAATTTCCAGCGGGGATATTGATGATTGCAGCAAGCATGTTAATACCTCCTTTTATATAAATTTTATATATTTTCTGACATATAAAAGCAGCCTTTAATCTACTCTCTTATTATACTAACATCACGCAACTCAATATCCCTAGTAAACGGGTTAACTGTCCTGTTTACCAGTTCAACTATACCACGTGCATCCAACAATTCGTACCACATTGGCTCCCTACTAGAGCCTAACATTGGTGTTGTATAACTAGAAAGTGCATCTGTACCCCTAATATGGCTTAACTCCCTTGCAAACCACATCATATTTCCAACTTCCAAGTTTGTGTCCACACTATTATGGAAGATATCCACAAAATCCAGCACCCTCAAAAGGTTTTCCGGCCTTAAAAGCTGGGCAATAACAGCATTAATAACCGCTTGCTGGTTTTCTATACGGGCATAGTCGGTTACGCTGCGGTACCCACGGTTAGACCTTCTGAAACGGGAAAATTGTAGGGCGGTTTCTGCATTCATATGTTGCAGCCCTGCCGGAATATCTATGTGCAGGTCTTGCCAGGGGTCGTCATACCGCATGTGGAAGGGTACATAAATTTCTATACCGCCAATTGCATCTACTATTGCAAAAAATGCATCGTAGTCTATTATTACATAAAAATCCGGTATAAAACCTATAACCGTCATAATATCCCGTTGCAATGCGGCAATTCCACCGGCCCTGCCACGCCCCCCGCCAGAGCCTGCAATATAAGAAGAGCCCAGCTTCCTACCGTTACGGGTTGTGTCAATAAGGCTGTCCCGTGGGATGCTTATAATGTTGGCTTCTTTGTTAAAGTAGTCGTAAGATGCAACCATTACTGTGTTTGCGTTGCGCCCTTCATTTAAGCCGATAATCATAAATGTGAAAAACCTATATCGCCTAACGTCATCTGTAAACCTTTCAGGGGCAACTAGCCCAAAATACCAAGGCGTTTCTTGTTGGGGCTCTTCCGGCTCTCCGTATTCATCAGTTCTTTCCGGTGGGTTAATAACCAGAGAATTAACCGGGTTTGTAGGCATTTGTGGTATTGCCGGCGGGACTATAACCGTTCTGTTAAGCCAGTAACCACCAATTGCAACAACCGCAACAATGGCAACAACTGTTGAAAGCAAAAATGCTATTAAAAATACATAAATACGGCGTTTACGCATTTTGGTTTTACTTAGCATAGTATTTCCCTAACCTTGGTATAACCTTGCACGCATTCTCGTAATAGATTTTACGCAGCACTTCGTCTGGAAGGCCAACACCGTAAATCATCCAACGGCCTTGATGGTGCTCGTCCCAGTCGTTGTAATGGAAGTACTCGTCAAATGTTTCAAAAAAGCGGTAGTTTGGTATGACATTGCCCTTGTTGGGCACTAAATCTGTGCCATAAATCACGCGATCTTGGTATTTTATTAAAAATTCCCGTGCGGTGTATGGCTGGCGGCCTAGTTCTGCAATACGCTCTGCGGTATCTATATACATATTAGGGTATTTGTCCAGCATTTTTCCTACCCGAGCCAAGTCTTCTGCAATGCCGCCTACATGGGGTATGATAAACCTTGTGTTGGGGTTGTTTCGCAAAAGGTTTTCGCCAGATTCCATAAGTTCATCAAAACGGTAAAATTGCGGGTCTGCAAAAGACCAGCTTGGGTGAACAATAAGTTCTTCATACCGCTCGTTAGTTTCATCTATAGGGTCGAAAAACGCCATAGGGTCGCCAATGTGAATGAGCACCGGAATATCGTGGCGGGCGGCGGCTTCCCATATTGGTGCAAGGCGCGGGTCGCATGGTTTAATGTATTTGCCTGTGCTGTCTTTTACATTTAGCCCTAGCTCTTTTAAAAATTTTATACCACCTGCGCCACGGCGTACGTATTCGTCTATGCGCTTGGTAACTTGTTCGGCAAAGTCCGGCTCTTCTAGGGTTCTAAAATCTACACGCACAAATGTAACAAACTTGTCCGGGTAGGCTTCGGACATTTGTAGTTGCCGCTCGCCCTCTTCGCCAAGTTTGCCGTCCAGGTCTACAATCATACTAATATTAAATTCTTCCATTTTGGCAAGGAGTTCTTCCACTGTTGTTGTAACGCCTACGTGGTTGTTGGGGGCAAGGTGGTTGTGTGCGTCTATAACCGGGAATTTCGCTTTTGTAATTATATTTTCCGGCACGCAAAGTTTGCTTACGGGGCGGAATTTATTTAGCGGTATCATACGCTATTTACCAGGCCATTCGAATTTAAACTCCGTATAAAACTGCTGCGGCTTGTCTTTTGTAACCACGCAAGACGGGAAGTTTGGCTTGTTAATAGCGTCTGGGAATATTTGTGTCTCTAGGCAGAAGCCAGAGTGTCTTTCGTATGTTGCGCCTTTGCCTTTTGCCGCTGCTGCGCCGGTAGGCATCATATTGCCGGTGTACAGCTGCATACCGGGGCTGTTTGTGTAAACAGTCATACGAATACCCGTTTGCGGAGCATATGCACTGGCAGCTTTACCCGGCTCACGCAGTACAAAATTATGGTCGTAGCCGCCTGTGTTTGATACTTTGCCTGCGGCTTCCAAGTCTTGCCCAATTGTTTTGGCGGTGCGAAAGTCGAAGGGGGTGCCTGTAACGTCTATAAACTCTCCTGTTGGAATAAGTTCTGCGTTTACAGCGGTAATTTTGTCTGCAACAATTTCCAGCTCGTGGTCGAAAATGTTTTGAGAGTTATAGCCGTTTAAGTTGAAGTAGCTATGGTTAGTTAAATTGCAAATAGTTTCTGTGTCTGTTGTGTTGTAATAGTCTATACGAAGGGTGTTGTCGTTGGTTAAAGTGTAAGTAATGCGGGAATTTAAGTTACCCGGGTACATACCTTCGCCGTCCGGGCTGTTGTAAGTAAACACAATTTTACTGTCTGTGGCTTCTTCTACGTTCCATTCCTTTTTATCGAAGCCATTAAGGCCGCCGTGTAAGTGGTTGTTGCCATCATTAGTTTCTAATTGATACGTTTTGCCGCTTAGGCTAAATTTGCCGCCGCCTATGCGGTTGGCAAAACGGCCTGCAACCACTCCAAAAAATGGGTGTTTTACTGTTGCATAGTCTTCTGCGCTGTCTAGCCCAAGACTAATGTCGTAGGTTTTGCCGTCTTTGCCCGGTACTTCTAAATTGATGATTGCACAGCCTAGGTTTGTTACGGTTACGGCCACGCCGTTTTTGTTGGTTAGTTTGTAGGTGTTAATCATTTTTTTCATCTCCCATTTTAATGCGAAAAGGTCAAACGGTTACTCTCAGTAACCATTTGGATTTTTTCGCATTATCTTTTCTGTGATTATACGAGATGGTTGGTTGGCTGTAAAGAGCCGTCTCTTTAAGCATTTAATATGAATAATTATGCATAATATTCATGAAAAATGCTTAACGAGACAGACATCATTTTAAACATTGCGGCCTATGAACACAACTTCTTAATCCACCCGCTTCACCAAAACATCACTTTCATACTTTTTAACTATACTCATCCACTCATCGTCTGTGGGTACGTTATTCCGCTGGCAAAACTCTTCCCAAACTGCCCCAAAGGGGTATGTTTTAATAGCTTCCATTTCTACCATAAGGTCGGTAAATGCGCCGCTGTCTTGCAATTTGCGCAGTCTATCCCACGGGGTAAGCAACGCACAGACCAGCGCTTTTTGCATATTGCGCACACCAACAATCCAAGCTGCAACCCGGTTTATAGACGCATCGAAAAAATCTAGCCCTATTAGCACTTTATCAAGTGCATCACACCTTACAATTTCCGCCGCAATGTCTTTTAGCTCATCTTGCAGCAACACAACATGGTCGGAATCCCAGCGTACTGGGCGGGTTACATGAAGGGGGAGTTTATCGTACTGGGTTAGCAAACTTGGAATTTTATCGCCAATGCCTTCTGTTGGGTGATAGTGCCCGTTGTCCAACAGGTTATACACACCCGGATTGCTTGCGGCGTAGGCCAAATAAAATTCGCTGCTACCTACGGTATAAGATTCCAGCCCTATGCCAAACACTTTGCTTTCCACACAATCTATAACGCCATCTAATTTTTCCGCAAAAATTTCATCCAAGCTTTTTTTAAGGCGCATGCGGGGGCCAAGGCGGTCTGCCGGTATATCTTTAAAACCGTCTGGTATCCATAAATTATACAAAACCGGGCTGCCCAATTCTTTTGCTATATATGCGGAAATACGGCGGCTTGCAATGCCGTGGCGCACCCAATATGCACGCGTAACTTCGCATGGGCTAGAAAGTGTTAAATTATCCTTTACCATCGGGTGAGCATAAAATGTCGGGTTAAAGTCTATACCAATGTTATTCTGCTTAGCATACTCTACCCATTTTGTAAAATGTTTGGGCTCTAGCATGTCTCGTGGAACTGTTTCGCCTTCACATATAGCATAACTTGCATGAAGGTTAATGCGGTGTTTGCCCGGGATTAAAGATGTCGCCTTACTAAAATCTGCCATAAGTTCCGCAGGGTTACGTGCCTTGCCCGGGTAATTGCCCGTAACTTGAATTCCACCAGACAGCTCCCCAACGCCTTCAAAACCAGCAACATCGTCCCCTTGCCAGCAATGGATGGAAATTGCAATTTCCTGTAATTTTTTTAGGGCGTACTCTGTATCTACGCCAATTTTTGCGTATCGCTCTTTTGCGATTTGGTAATAGGTTGACATGTCAAACCTCCTGAAATTTTATATTTGCTAAAACGTATAACTTAATATTTCAAACGAGTTTTTCACTAACTGCCGTGCATCTTCCACCCCGGCCAATTCTCCGCTTACAACCATCTGAACAAGAATGTTGCCGGCTGCCGTGCCTTCTGTTGGCCCTGCGGTAACTGTTCGGTTGCAGGCTTTGGCGGTTAGTTCATTTAAGTAAACATTTTGGCTTCCGCCGCCTATAATACATATTTTGTTAAACCGTTCCCCTGTTAATGCCTCAAGTTCTTCTACTGCAGTGGCATAGCTGTTTGCAAGACTCTGGTATACACAAAAAGTTAGCTCACCAATGCTGGCGGGCACTTTTTGCCCTGTTTCTTCGCAAGCGGCTTTTATTGCGTCTATCATATTTGCCGGGGCCATGTACCGCTGCTCGTTAACATCTATCCGTGACGGAAAGTTGCTGTGCTCTCTTGCCATGTTGCACAATTCTTCAAAACTGTATTTGTCTTCAAGCTCTGCCTTGATGCATTGAATAATCCACAGCCCCATAATATTTTTTAGGTAGCGGTACCGGTAACCTAAGCCGCCCTCATTTGTAAAATTGGCCACACGGCTGGCTTCTGTACATATTGGCTCCGTTAGCTCTACCCCTAAAAGGCTCCATGTTCCGCTAGACAAGTACACGCTATTTTTGTCTATTGGTGCGCACACCACTGCAGAGCCGGTATCGTGGGTGCATGGCAATACAACTTGGCAATCGAAGCCTACAAGCTCTTGTATATGAGGCAAAAAGCCTCCCAGGTTAGTACCTGGTGGGGTAATTTCGCCAAATATTTTGCGGGGTAGGCCTATACGGTCTATAAGTTCAAAGTCCCAGCTTTTTGAATGGGCGTTAATCAAGCCTGTGGTGGTTGCATTTGTGTACTCATGCTTGGCAATGCCTGTTAGTAAATAGCTAAAATACTCGGGCATTAGTAAAAAACTTCCTGCTTGTGCCAGCAATTCCGGGCTTTGCTGCTGTAGAGCCAACAATTGATACACTGTATTAAAAAGCATTTTTTGTATCCCCGTTCTGGCGTACAGTTCATCTTCTTTTATATGCTTGCTAAGTTCTGCATCCATTCCGGTTGTGCGGCTGTCTCTGTAAGCCACGGCGTTGCCAAGGGGCTTGCCCTTTGCATCTAGCAAAACAAAATCCACCCCCCATGTGTCAATACCCACACTTTGCGGGATTTTGCCAAGGGAACCGCACTTTTTTATGCCTGTTAAAATTTCTTCAAACAGGATTTCTGCATCCCAGCATAGGGAGCCGTTCTTTTCCATCATGCCGTTTTTAAAACGGTGGATTTCTTCTAGTTTTAACTTGCCATTTACAATTTCGCCAAGTATGTGTCTACCGCTGGATGCCCCTATGTCTATTGCTAAGTAATACATTTATTTGCACCTCCGTGTGTAACAGTATATCATAACTCGGGCGTATTTGAATAAGATTTCAGTACAAAAAAACTGTACAAAAAAATCAACTGGTCGGTTTTTCCGACCAGTTGATTTTTTTAAAAAGGTATTATAGCTGTTATACGGCTGCGATTACGGCTGTATATGCCCAAGAATAATACCAGGCGCACCCAAAATATGATTTTGTAGTAATGAACGGTCTACTGGGTCTACGATGTTATCTACGTCTGGGTTTAGGTTTGCTGTTTCCATTATTACTTGGTCGTTATCAAGGCTACCTAATATGCGGTTTTGCATTAA
>Ga0131853_10019261_pt1 | contig 12419 bp, 10 predicted proteins | sample TergutLab28metaG_FD_92764 | JGI IMG/M metagenome (GOLD analysis project Ga0131853, IMG submission 92764) | Labiotermes labralis P1 segment gut microbial communities from Petit-Saut dam, French Guiana - Lab288 P1 (version 2) (version 2) | ecosystem: Host-associated > Arthropoda: Insects >...
AGCCTCTGTCCTGAGGTAGAAGCGCAGATACTTTGTCAACTTGACAGCGGTCTCACTCCAGTAGCGCGGATAGAAGCGAAACGGCGATTCGACCGGCAGCCCCCAACGGCGGTCACGGCGGTGCTTCATTCGCAGCGCGCCCCCTTCGAGCGGATGCACACCCTCGTGTTCGATCATCAGTCTGAACCAGGCGATTGTGCGCATGATCGTCTTCGGTCGGCCGTTCGGGATCTGCGCTGCCCGCTTGACGATCGTGCGGATGTGCTCGTACGAGTAAAACGCACGCCAGGCGCACCGATACGCTTCTTCCCATTCAGCGTCCGACATTTTCGGGTGGTGCGTGACCCGGTGGTTGGTGTCATATTTATTGATGTCCGGGTCCATCCATTCAGCGTTCCTTACCATCGTCTGGTGATCCTCGGAGCCCGGAAGCGGGGTGAGCATGAAGAATTCGAGAATGTCGATTGGCAATTCACGCTTGATGATTTCGATATCGCGCAGGATCGATTCTTTCGTGTCTGCCGGGAATCCGATGATATAGCCGGCGTAGGTAATCGCGCCGTGGGCGCGCCACTTCTGCAGCATGGCGCGGTATTCGGTGATCTTGTTCTGCCGCTTCTTGGCCGCGATCAGATTCTCGGGATTGATATTCTCAAGCCCGATGAACACGCGACGCACACCCGCGCGCGTTGCCTTCTCGATGAAGTTTGGAATCTTGTGACAGAGCGTGTCGACCTGGATCGTGAAGCCGCAGTGAATGCCTTTCTTTTCCCGAAGTTCAATGACGCGGTCGAGAAGGATTTCCCAGTCGTGGTTGCGGGCGAAGTTATCATCCGTGACGAAGAACCGGTCGATGCCCTGCGTTGCGTTCTCGCGGATGATCCTTTCAAGATCATCAGGAGTGCGAAAGCGACTCTTGTGCCCCTGCACATTGATGATGGTACAAAACGAGCACTGATACGGGCAACCACGGCCGAGGTCAACCGAGGTATAGGTACCTGCCGTGCGTTCGATATGCTTGCGCGGCAAGAACGGCTGGGGAGCACCTTCGAGCGAAGGTAAAGTGTCCATGAAGTTATACAAGGGCTTCATTGCACCATTCCATGCGTCGAGCAAGACCTCGTCAAGACGCCGTTCCTCGGCCTCCCCAGCAAAGAGCGCCACACCCATTGCTTGCGCTTCCGTAAGCTCAGCGGGCATCTCGGGCAGCATGGAGATGCAGCCAGAAACGTGGAAGCCACCGATCGCAACCGGCAAGCCTGCGGCACGGAACTGGCGGGCGAGGTCGAGTGCGCGCGGGTACTGGTTCGACTGGACGCCGACCAGACCAATCATCGATCTTCCGCCCTTTGCCTTCAGGTCACGAATGATGCGCTCTGGCCACACCCGCTGGTTGGTTTCGTCGCATGTTTCGATCTCAAAGCTGACGCCAGGGCCCAGCAGGTTTCGCTTTCGCGCGTCATCAGCGAGCGCATACATACAAGCGAGTGTATTGGAAGGCATAACCGAGCGGAGCCACTGGATCGGGTAGCCGTCGTCGTCGTAATGGGTCGGCTTGATGAGCACGAGAGAGAATCGGAAACCGTCAGCAATCGAGCACGTCTTATCCATAGTCTGCTCTGTAGCCCTGTCTAGTGGTCACAAAACCGTGAAGGTCGTCCGCCTACCGATAATAGGAGATGAATCGTGAACTGGCTGAAGGTGAATAAGCGAGACCGGCCCGGTGCTCGTCCGTCGAGTCGTCGTACCTTCTCGCTGGAATGCCGGGCTAACCGCCATCTGGCGGCGAGGAAATCTGTGTCCCCGGCTGGATCAGTGCCGCCGGCGGCGACACCAAGGTGCCAAGCCGCTGTGCGTCCCGCAGGCGACGCTCGGTCAGATGTGTCCGCATGATCGACTCCCACGCAATGTAAGCGCCAACCGCGTAATCCTGGCATGCTCTACGCGTCACCTCTGAAGAAGCGTCATGGGCTTTTCTCAACTGTCGAGTGATCTCTGCTTCAACCGCGGCTGTGAGTTCGCCGTAACTCCAGGTTTGGTGTTCATCCATCGTCCCCTCCACCCAGCGGCCCGCAACGGGGCTGGCCAATACATCGATTCGAACGTCCGTAATCCGGCTCTCAGACCCTTGACCAGGTTGCAGCCGTTCGCGGTCCGGGTCGAGGGGCGCCATCACAGGGTTGCTCATCCGGGTGGAACCTGGTGGCAATCCGTTTCGATCCAGTGGTCGACGAGGCGCTGCGCCGCATGGAGATCATCCGGGTAGTTCGGGTCGTCGTTCCATGGCGACGGGTCGTAGCCCGCTTTCCTCAAGGCTGCGATTTCGCTTTGACGTTGCGCCTTCGTGCCAGGCGGGTTGCTCTTGAGCGCGGCAAGGTCACTGCACTCTGTTTGGCTCAGATGTGGCCCGCTTTGCGGCACGCCGCCCGCTGCACATCCGGTCAGCACGAGCGCCAACGCAAAAAGCGCCTTGCGGTTTCTCAGGAGGTTTTTCATCGCGCAACTCCACGCATCGAATTACTGCCGCCAAACGTGCAATACACCCGATCAGAACACACGACAGAAAGTCCTGGCGCATCGGTTCGCACCGTCGATTCGAGCGCGTCGAAAATCGCCGGCATCGCCTGAATCACCGCCAGCTCGTTGCGGTCGACGCGCCGCAAGCGCATATCCCCTGCGCCCGCCCGCGTATCGAAATGCCATCCCTGGTCGTTCCTCCTGCGCACGCGCAGAGGGTACCGTGGCGACCGCCAGCACAACGGCTTTCTCGACGTTCGCGAACGTCAGCGCAAGGACTGTGTGCACACCGCGTGGGTTTGCGTTCATGGTGTTCTCCTCAGCGCCTGCCACCGCGTCCAACACCATCGCGCATGCCACCTCCGCCGGCGCCCGCCATCCGCAAAGGCAGGAGCCGCCGCCAGCAGGATCAGCCCCATGCGTGCGGGCTTCACCATCGTTCGTTCCAGTTGCCCAGCTCCCCTCCTTCCCGCGGAACGCGGCGCGCAAAGCGATGTGGTCCATGCGGTGAGCAGAGCAGCCGGCAGCGGCTTGGCTGACTTATTCGCCGCTGCGGCGTCAGCTCCGGTTCGAATCTCCAGTGGTCTCCGCGCGTCAGTCCCCCGGACGGGAGGTTTTAGCCTATGCGCTATCCCGTCCGTCGGGTATCGGACCTTGGTCCGATCCCTGGGATAGCGGTGTCACCACGCGAGTCGATCCCATGTAATGTACGTGAGACTGAAATCGGCCAGGAGCCGTCACTCCTGAAAGCGCCACAAGCGTTCGCTTTAATCCGAGCAAGCGACATGTGCCGGGATACCAGCTCAATGTCTTGTCGATCGGTTCACGAGGACATGAAGGACGAGTCTCGTTGCGTGAGCGGCGGGAACGAGTGAGTGCCGCTGCTGACATAGTCAGTCGGCGTGACGCCAACCACGCGACGAAACGCCCGGCTGAAATTGGCGGTATCGCTGAAGCCGAGCTTCAGTGCGACCTGCTTGATCGTCGCACCCGATTCACACAGCATCTCGCAGGCTCGCGCAAACCGTACCTTGTCGGAAAGTTCGCGGAATGCCAGATTCTCCGCTCTGAGGTGGCGGTCAATCGTTCGGGCGGACACGTTGAGGCGGCGCGCAAGGTCCTCCAACGTTACCTGCTCGCCTTCGGCCGCGCGCAGCACCATCTCGACGTATTCGCCCCAGCCAAAATGGCCCGTTGGAGGCCGTGACCCCAGCAGGCTGCAACGCTCATCGATTTGATTGACGACGTCTGCGTCGCCAAATGGCAAGGGGTGGTCCAGCAGATCGGCACCCATCACGACCCGCACGCCGGGCAACGCATTCTCGGAGAAATGAAAGCGCGCAGGCGCCAGGGTGCGATAGCGGAGAACGTGTGCTGGCTCCGGCATGGACAGGTAGACGTCGTAGGCGGGCGCGTCGACACCGAGCATAAGCCGCACCTGATTCTGATGTGATACGGCGACCACTTCCAGATAGAAGCGCAGAGTCGCGTCGGGCATCGCAATTGTCGGCGTATAGATTGCTTCTCCGGGGGCGCCAGGCCGACGCTGATAGTTCAACGTGAACGTTTCAGTCATCAAGTGGTAGTGACGGCTCGCCATGCACATGATCTGATGAGCCGTGTGGCAGCTCAACAGTCCATACCCAAGCAGGTCATGCGAATTCATCTTGATGAGGCGACCGAGGTCAAAGCCAAGATCTTCACGACCGGTGACCTGATTTGCCGTCTGGACAAGGGTATCCACTTCGGCAGTGGCAAGCGTACCGTCGCGGTGGTTGAACCGGGTTTCGTCGATACCGGCGGCGGAAAGGATCTCCACCGTGTCCACGCCCTGTGTGCGCAGCGCATTCATCAGCAAGACAAAGTAACGCGTGGGAACACGCCGCAACGATGCAGTAGTCATGGCTGTTTCACCTCCAGCCGGGTATGCCCGTCGGGCGCTTCATCAAGGATGTCAACCAGCAATATGCGCCCGCACAGGGCAGACGTGGAAGATCAAAATTGCGGCCGCAGTTTTTCGACTCGACAACTGGGTGCAATCATTTTGCCGTCAGGCAACCACACCAAGAAATCAGCGTGTTCGGTTAGCAAATGAGTATTTCATGAACGCCACGGCAACGGGATCCGTGGTGCCCCTACATCTGCGGTGGCGTGTGCAACGCCAAACGCCACCTCGCATCGGCGACGGGCGTCATTCGACCGGCGGCATGGACGCAGTGATCCGTCGCCAATATTTTATGCCGACAGCAGCAATTCAGACCTGGGATATCCCTGAGATGTCTCGAACTGACATGTCTTTGTCGATTCTGGATATCGTCCAGCGTCCTGTGAGTCCGGAAGATGACGCTCACAGTCACGAAGCGGATATTCCAGATGAAAGCCTTGATGATGCAGCAACCCTTGCTCGTCTCGTCGCTGCTGACGCATGCCGAGCGGCATCACGGCGAGCAGGAGATCGTTTCGAAGCGTGTCGAGGGAGACGTCCATCGATACCGCTTCCGCGATTTCGCGCAGCGCGCACGGCAGATGGCAAACGCACTCGCGGAACTCGGCGTCCTACGCGGCGATCGAGTCGGCACGCTGGCATGGAACGGCTACCGGCATATGGAGCTTTACTATGCGGTCTCCGGATCAGGAACCGTGCTCCATACGCTCAATCCACGGCTGCATCTCGATCAGCTCGTGTACATGATCGAACATGCCGAAGATCGGGTGCTGTTCTTCGATATCGACCTGCTTCCGATCGTCGAGGCGATTGCCGCGCGGCTCACAAACTTGATCATGTTCGTGGCGATGACCGATCGCGCGCACATGCCAACGTCGAACGCATTGACTGCGCCAGTGCTCTGCTACGAAGACCTGATCAGCACGTGCGACGACCACTTCGAATGGCCACAGTTCGACGAAAACGCAGCCTCCTCGCTCTGCTACACCTCCGGCACGACCGGTAATCCGAAGGGCGTGCTGTACAGCCATCGGTCAACCGTGCTCCACACCTTTGCGGCCGCGCTGCCTGACGCGTTGAATTGCTCGGCATGGGACACCATCCTGCCCGTCGTGCCGATGTTCCATGTGAACGCCTGGGGCCTGCCCTACGTGGCGTGCATGATCGGAGCCAGGCTGGTGTTTCCCGGCCCGTGGCTGAAAGGGGACGCGCTTTACGAACTGATCGAGGCTGAGCGCGTCACGATGTCTGCTGGCGTGCCGACTGTCTGGCAGGGGCTTCTGGCTTACGTGAACGACCAGCAGCTCAGCTTCTCCTCGATGCGGCGAACCGTGATCGGTGGCGCTGCATGCCCCCCCGCGATGATTGCCGAGCTTCAAGAGGTCCATTGTGTCGATGTGATCCACGCGTGGGGCATGACCGAATTGAGTCCGCTAGGTACGGTCGGCTCGTTGAAGCCGCATCAGGTTTCGATGTCGCCAGAGGAACGCCTGGCAGTTCAGGCCAGGCAGGGTCGAGCGGTGTTCGGCATCGACATAAAAATCGTCGACGCCGACGGCGAGGAGATGCCATGGGACGGCATCACGACCGGCGAACTGATGGTCCGCGGCCCATGGGTTATCGACACGTATTTCCGCGGCGCTGAGGCCGGTCCCAATCGTGACGGCTGGTTTCCCACGGGCGATATTGCAAGGATCGACGCCGACGGCTTCATGCAGATCACCGATCGTGCCAAGGACGTCATCAAATCCGGCGGCGAATGGATCAGCTCGATCGAAATCGAGCATGTAGCAAGCCTGCACCCGGAGGTTGCGAGTGCAGCGTGCATCGCGGCGCGCCACCACAAATGGGACGAGCGGCCGCTGCTGCTGGTCGTGAAGAAGCCCGGCAGCACCGCAACCGCTGACGAGCTGCTCGCGTTCTTCGACGGCAAGGTCGCGAGATGGTGCAAGCCGGATGCAGTCGTTTTCATGGATGCAATCCCGCTCGGCGCCACGGGGAAGGTTCTCAAGAACAAACTACGCGAGCAGTTTCGGGACTACCTCCTGACTGCTTAGCGCGGCGTGTCTACGCACTTCGGTGTCGTTGCGAACAGCAAGACTTGTATTTCATATCAAGCAAAGACAGGTAGAGGAGACGAAATGAAGTTGAAGTTGACAGGTATCGCTGCACTTCTGGGATTCGCCGGAGCAGTCCATGCCCAGTCGTCCGTGACGCTGTTTGGCGCGGTCGATTCGGGCCTTTTGTATCAGAGCACGTCTGCCGCATCGTTCAACCCAAAGGCGCCGAATCTCGGCAAGGTCTATGCGCTCAACAGCGGCGGCATCTACTCCAGCTTCTGGGGTTTGAAAGGCGTCGAAGACCTGGGCGGCGGCTACTCCGCGAACTTCCGCCTGCAAGGCAGCTTTAACAGCAGCAATGGCAAGCTCGGCCTCGGCGACACGACAGGCGCAACCGCAATCTTCAACATGGAGTCGAGCATCGGACTTTCTGGTCCGTTCGGCTCCGTCAAGCTGGGGCGACAAATCGCACCGATGGCGTGGGCGATGGCGGAAACCGACGTGCGTCGCGGCGACTACTTCGGCAGCATCCTGACCGCGTGGCTCGGCATGAACCAGGCTGCTGGCTGGCAAGGCACAAACACCAACGGACCAATTGGTTCGTTATACGAAAGCAACGCGATCGTCTATACGTCGCCGGGCTTCCACGGTGCGAGCGCCCAATTGGAGTACGCGCCAGGCGGCGTGGCCGGTCAGTTCCAGGGCGGCACGCGCGAGTCTGCCGTGCTCAAGTACTCGAACTACGGGTTGAACCTCGCAGCCTTCTACTACAACGGCCACGATACGAACCCCGGGCCAACAACGGTGCCGACAGGTCTTGCCAACAATCGCATGTACTACATCGGGGCCCTGTACACGATCCATGACTTCTCGGTGTCCGCTTCGTATAGCAACGGCAAGAACCCGTCGAATTCGAACGCGGCCAACCTGGACCTCTATTCGTTTGGTCTCGGCTACCGGTTCACGCCAGCATTCGAACTCACGAGCGGCGTGTATTACCTGAAAGACCGGAACAACTCGACCAACAAGTCCACCGAAGTCGCGGGCGGCGGCTACTACAGCCTCTCAAAATCGACAACGCTCTATGCGCAGGTCGGCTATGTGGACAACAGGGGGGACATGACGCAGATGATCACGTATGGCGAACCCGTGGCAGCAGGCAGGTCGACAGTCGCCGCAAACATCGGCATGCGGCACACGTTCTGAAGCTCGCGGTAGCGCCTGAAAGTCGAACGCGCGAGCCTGCGCGTTCGGCAGCATTTTCGAAGGAAACAACATGCAATATTCAACCATTCGCGTCTCCGACATCAAACAGTTTCGACACGTCCAGAAACTGGCATACGACTGCGTGGAATACACGGCGGCCAGCCTGCGCACCGGCATGACTGAACGCAATGCCTGCTCGATCATGAAAACGTGGTTGAAGGAGAAAGGCGTAAGCGATCTGTTTCACGATCCGTTCGCCTGGTTCGGCGACCGCGCCGCATTCAAGGGATTCTGGGCTGACCACAAATTCCTGCCATCGGATCGCATTCTCGAGGACGGCATGACGGGGATACTCGACATCGCGCCGATCGTCGACGGCTATTCCGCCGATATCGGCTACTGCTTCGTACACGGACGCAACCCGAGCATGCAGGCGACGCTCGACGACATGAACCGGTTGCTGCTGCGCGCGCGCGACGAGATCCTCGCAGGCGTTCGTGCGGGCAGAACCTTTCGGGCGATCTATCGGGAAGTCGACGACATGATTGCAGACGCGGGGTACGTGAACCAGCACAAGCGCTATCCCCACCGCGTGCTCGGCCACCGTGTCGGTCGCCACATGAGCAATCCGCTCAACAGGGTTCGGTGGCTCGGATTCGGCTTGCCAACCTACCTCTCGCTAATGACCCGCCAGTGGGCATCGAAGGTCACACCCGGCATTGTCCATTCGCCGCTCTGGAACGACCGCCGCGAGTCAAACCATCGTCCGTTTGCCGGACTCTGGGCCATCGAGCCGCACATTTCGCTGCCCGATCAGAGCATCGGCACCAAGTGGGAAGAGATTCTCGTCATTACGGAAGACGGCGCGTGGTGGCTCGACAACGACACGCCGCACTGCAGGCTCGGCACGCAGCGCGGCTGGTGGCACGAGTCGAGCCAGTCGGCGGCACAGGTCTTCCTGGAGGAGTCGAGCGACTTTCTCGTGGTCGGCTGAGTCTGATGGGAAAACGGAGAAACAACATGGCAGTTTCAAGTCTCAAGGGCAAGCAGGTTCTCGTGACTGGCGCTTCGTCTGGGATCGGCTACGAAACCGCGCTCGCGTTCGCGCGTCAAGGCGCAAACCTGATCCTGGTCGACATCAATGCAACAGCACTCGACACTACCTCACATGTGGTTCGTGAGCACGGTGTGAAATGTTTGACCTGGAAGGCCGATGTTTCCGACGCTCAGGCAATGGTAGAACTGGCCGACGCCGTGCACGAGGCCGTCGGCGCACTCGATGTGCTGGTCAACAACGCCGGAATCGCGTTTCTCGGCGCATTTCTCGAGACGCCAATGCATGCGTGGCGCCGCATCCTCGACATCAATGTGATGGGCGTGGTGCACGGCTGCAGCGCTTTTCTGCCGCGGATGATCGAGGCCGGCGGTCCACGCCGTCTCGTCAACGTGGCATCGGTCGCGGGACTGGCGCCGGCCTACCAGATGGCTGCGTACACGGCTTCCAAGCATGCCGTCGTCGGTCTTAGCGAAAGTCTCGCGATGGAACTGTCTGGCTCCGAGGTCGGCGTTTCCGTGATTTGCCCTGGCATCATCAATACGCCGATCGCACGTCCTGGCACAGCCAGTGTGGGAAAGAACGTGACCGATGCCCAGTTGGAGCGACTCGCGGCGTTCTATCAAGGCAAGGGCGCGCATCCTCGCGTGGTGGCGGAATCCATTGTCGACGCCGTCCAGGCGGAGAAAAGCATCGTACTCGTCGGGCCGATTGCCCGTCTGGTTTACAACCTGCGCCGCATCTCCCGCACCCTGCTCATGAAAGCCATGCTGGCTGAGTCCAGGAAGATCTGGGTTTGATCCGGCATGCGCCACCAGGAAGTGGACGTTACCGAGCCCCCTGAAACCGGCCAGCGCAATCGAAACAATTTTTTGAGGTTAATAAGCATGACTAATGCATTGTGGTGCGTCCTGGTTGCGGCGCTGTTGCCGCTAGCCGGATCGGTGGCTGCAAAAATCGGTGGCCAAATGCCGGCGCGCGCCAATCATCAGGTTCGCGAGTGGCTGGATGGGCTTGAAGGCTGGACCAGGCGCGCGCACTGGTTTCAGCTGAATTCCTTTGAAGCCTTCCCCGCGTTTGCCGCAGCAGTCCTGGTGGCTCAATACGTCCACGCACCACAGGTGCGCGTCGATCAACTCGCGTATGCATTTATCGGCCTGCGCCTCGCGTATTTCATCTTCTATCTCGCCGACAAGGCGACGTTGCGCTCGATTACGTGGATCGGCGGCCTGGCCTGCACGATTGGACTTTTCGCGCTTGGAGCTTGAGCAAATGCATAATCAGGAAACGATCTCCCGCGTTCCTCGCGCGATCTCGGCTGGCGTTCTTCTAGCGGTCGTTCTTGCGGTAACGCTTCTCGTCAAGCTCCCGTATCTGCTCGCTTTTGAGCGTGGCGTTCAGGCCTATCTATATGGCTATCCGTTGGTCACGACCGAAATGACGAAACGGGTCATGACGGCCCCTGCCCTTTCGACCACTTCGGTGGTGCGCCGCAGGCTTGGATCGGCGCCGCTGAATCAGTTCGGGCACTCGAGGGAATTTCCCGACCCCACATCGATTGACGTGGTGGCACCTAACGCCGATACGCTGTACAGCCTCGCGTGGCTGGACCTCAAGGACGAGGCCATGTTGCTCAGCATGCCCGACATGCATGGGCGATGGGTGCTCGTGGAGGTCATGGACGCCTGGACGAATTCGTTTGCGTCTCTGGGCACACGGTTGTATGGGGGCAACCCGCGAAACTACCTCATCACCGGGCCACACTGGACTGGGCGGGTACCCGACGGAGTGATTCAGATTAAAGCGCCAACAAACACCGTGGCTATTGTCGGAAGGACATACACAAGGAATGCCGCAGATATTGCCGCTGTTCATGCGCTGCAGGCGCAATACAGGCTGACTCCGCTGTCGACGTTTCTGAACCAGTCACCCGTTGGCCCGCGCCCGGCATCTGCAACATCCAGCGTCGATATCGCGACGCCGGTCGTCACCCAGGTTGCACGTCTGGATGCCGACCAGTTCTTCTCGCTGCTGGCGAAATCAATGGCTGACAATCCGCCTGACGCGGCGGACGGCCCGATGTTGAAAATGCTCCAACGCCTTGGAGTCGAACCCGGCAACGCGTTTGCGTGGGACCGGCTCGATGCCGCAACGCGTCACGGCCTTGAGGACGCCGTCTGGTTCGTTCGAGGTCTCTTCGAAGCCCGCTCGCCGGGCACACAAGGACCTACTGATACCAACGGATTGCAGCGCACACTATTCAAGTGGGCGAATGATGCGATCGACAAGGCGATGCTAAGCATCGAAAACGGCTGGCTAGTTCCGCTGAATGTCGGCCGTTATGGTACGCATTACGCGCTGCGTGCCGTGGTGAGCCTCGTTGGGTATGGTGCCAATGTCGCGCAGGACGCGGTGTATCCCGTAACCGTAGTCGATTCGGGCGGCGACTTGCTCCGTGGCGGGGACCGCTACGTGCTGCATTTCAGGCGCGATCAGATACCACCGGCAAGCGCGTTCTGGTCGCTTACGCTCTATGACGAAAGAGGCTTCTTTGTTGATAACCCGATCAATCGCTATGCAATCGGAGATCGGGACCATCTGCATTTCAATCAGGACGGTTCGCTTGACCTCTGGATTCAGCACGAGCAGCCAGTTGGGGAAAAGGCGAACAACTGGCTGCCAGCGCCTTCAGGTTCGTTCAAGTTGATATTGCGCTTGTATGACCCCAAGCCGATGGTACTCAACAAGCAATGGGTGCCGCCCGCAGTTCAGAAAATTCGATAACTCGCAGCCCCCAGCGCCGTGTATTTCGCTTGTCCGCCGCGCCTGAACGCAGTGGGCTCCCCCGAAATGCGACGCCGGCCTGATTCATCATCGAGCCCGGCGTCGCGCCGGCTCTGCTCGATCAGGTGAGCGATGCCGGGCCGGCGGTGAACGATAGCGGGCCGACGGACCCGTACCAATGGCGCACCTTCGTATGGTCGGCTTCATCCATGTATAAGAAGTGCGTCATGACCGGCCGCACGACCGGCTTGCTCCCGTCGTCGGGCGTCATGGTGACGCTACCGCGAAACACCTTGAGCGCGCCGCCGTCCCAATACTCATCAACTACGTGAAGCGCTGTGAAGCCGGTATCAATGAAGGCGCGCACATTTTTGATGATCGCCTCGCGGCCATGCCAGTCCCCGACCCCGAGATTCCAGATCGCATCTTCACGGAAGCAATTGAAGCCTTCGCCGAATGTCTTGTCGTCGATCTCTTTCCACAAGGCCAGGAGCCATTCCGGCGGCGCGGTTCGCCGGAAGGTGATGACATCCTCGGAAGGTGCCGTTGAGGCCGCACTGGCGGCCGCATGAACGATTTTCTCATTACCCATGATAACTCCAATGATTGCTGAATCGCTGCGCCCGCCATAAAAGACCGGCGGCCGGTGTATGCTTTGAGGCACCGACATGGGAAGATGATTTGCGGCAGCTTCTCCGGGCAATTACTAGCAATGTAATAGAGTGGTGTGATTGCCGATCTCAAGGGCGAAAGCTTTCGCGGTCGCCGCGGCGGTGGTGAAACCAAGGCAACCCATCAGGCCCAGGCGGAGACCGGATTTCTCCTCCCTTTTCGGTATCGGGGAATGGTCCCG
>Ga0131853_10019262_pt1 | contig 12419 bp, 13 predicted proteins | sample TergutLab28metaG_FD_92764 | JGI IMG/M metagenome (GOLD analysis project Ga0131853, IMG submission 92764) | Labiotermes labralis P1 segment gut microbial communities from Petit-Saut dam, French Guiana - Lab288 P1 (version 2) (version 2) | ecosystem: Host-associated > Arthropoda: Insects >...
TATTGACAGGGTAAAATGCTATTTAGACGAAAAATACAAGCCTGATGGATATAACGTGGGTTGGAATTGCGGCGAAGCTGGCGGTCAAGATGTATTTCACGCTCATCTGCATATAATTCCAAGACACTCAGATGAACCATATGCGGGGCGCGGTATTCGGAATTGGATAAGACGAGAAGAAAACAAGAGACCACATAAATAAGAACTTCACAAAATAAACATTTTATACGCCGCGGACACGATATACCGTGTCCCTACGAACTTCGCCTAATAAGCATTTTCTGTAGCGAGCGCACTTATACAGTATCGGCAAGTCAATACTGATGTGCGCTCGTTGGGAAAAAGGACAGCGGAGCTTCGCTCCTGTAAAATTTACAAGAACAAAAATCTACTGTCTGATAAATGCCATCCCCCTTTCGCATTGCTTCTCAAAAACCCTTGAGGGATTAGCCATTAAACGATAAAACGGCGGACATTTGCCCGCTGTTTTATCGTTTAATACATATTAAACTAACTTAATTCTTCACCGAGCTGAGCCGTATCTGCGAAACCGACGCGCCGGTCAGCCTGGTCACGATATCTTCAAGCTGCGCAAGCTCCTGATCGGTTATAACACTCTTGTTTATAATTACTTCCACCCAATTGTCGTCGATACGCACATAGGACTCGCCAAAACCCTTGGCTACCAGTGCCGCTTCCGCAGCGCTCTCGCTCTCCATACGGCGGGTTATTTCCAGGATGGCCTCGGCGCAAAGCGTTTTGGTATCCTGATCAATTTCACCCGAACCGATAAGATTCGTCAAGGTTTCCTTTTGGCGGCTGCGGTCCTGCTCGCGTCCAAGCTTCGTCTGCACAAAGAACGACGAGTCCGAGCTGGCGCTTACGAAAACCGCCGTTCCCGGCTCGGTTTCGACGCTGGTGTCTTCCGGCGCCGCTTCGCTTGGGAAGGCTGTGCCTATAAATGTCTCGCCGTTCATTACCGCCACTTCCTGCCCCGGAAAACCGTCCAAAACGATTGCGCCGATTTCCCCGCCGCCGGTCATGCTGTATATATCCCCTGCATCGCCGCCAACCCTTGTGTCCAAATAGTTCAGGTATCCCGCGACGCAAATCATCAGCACAAGCGCCGCAATTATTACTTGATTCCTTCTTAAAGAAAACATATATACCTCCACGTTTATTTATTTGCCGCCATTTGCAGCACCGTTACTTTATGTACCGCAACCCCAAGCAGCCCGCTTGCGGCCCGAATGAGAGCGTCACGCACAATAATGTCTCCGCCGCCTTCCGCCACAATTATCACGCCCTCGATTTTCGGCGCGTTCTCGTACAGAACCAGCGGCTCGTCACCGCCCTCCCTCCTGTTAAGCGTAACCATCAAATTATTCGTCCTTACCTGGCTTTGCTCACGCGAGCCGCCGCTTGAGTCCAATTCCTTAGTCTTTGACTCGTCCAGCGTCTGCTCACGCGCGAACACCGTTTCCTGCCCGCGGGCTTCGTGGATCATCACCCTAACCGTTCCCGCGCCCTCAACCAGTGAGAGTATCTCCTCCAGCCTTGCTTCGAGGGAAACCCCCGTTTGTTTACTTTCGGTTTCGGTTGGCTGATGCTGGGGCAAGCTTCGCGGCTTCCCTGCTTCCTCCGGCCTCAGCATTGTTTGAGCCAGCACAAGCAGAAGCACCCCGACAACAAGGACCGTAAACAGGTTGGCGACAACCTTCTTTTTTTCGCCCGCAAAAAGCTTTTGTAAAGGATTCTTGAATTTGTCCATGGTTTTTTCTGGTTTCATTTGTCACCAGCCTCAGTCTGTCTTTAGTACAGTTATATATATATTACTGCTTGGTATATTATAGAAGTCCGAAACGGCATTTTTTATTTTTTCATGTCCCGCGCTTGCAAGTTCTTCAAATGTCTCGGCTGGCTTCCCGGTGCCCTGCCTCACCCTTACAGGCTCGATGCGTATCAAACCGCTGAATGCGCCGCCCTGTTCTTTTTCTTCCGTCATTTCAATCCAAATCTCCTTTATTTCGCCAAAATCCGCTTCACCCTTCCCTACCGTAAAATACGCATCGACATAGTCATAATCATTGTAAGCGGCAAGCAGCCGCCGTAGTTGCTCCTTTAAATTATTTTGATAAGCTGACAAAATCATCTCATTTTGCTTCTCATCATAATAAACATACTCGCCGGCCATTGCCTTTGTGTCAAATTGAAATCTCATCTCCGACAGGATATCCGTAAAATCGGTTTTAAAAATCCCCGCTATGGGTTGAATCAACATAAGCACCAAAATAACGTTCATAGTCATATCCACGTAGCTCTTTAGTTTTCCTTCGGGTGCCAGCACGCCCGCAATCCCCGCAAAAATCATATAAACCGCAATATTCCGCACAAATTCATATATTGCAACCATAATTAACCCCTACAGACTTATCATTATCATAACCATAAAAATAAATGACGCGGCTGCCAGCGCGCAGGCCGCCAGCGCCAGCGACGCAAGGGAACCGGCGGCGTTTATGGCATTTACGGCGCGTTTATCACAAATCGGCTCTATCAAAGCCGCGGTTATCTTATATACGATAGCAAAAGCCGCTGTTTTTATAATAGCCGGCATACATATAAGTAATATAACGATTATAACTGCTATTAGCACCGAATTCTTTACCGCTCCCGACCAGAAAACAGCCGCGTCAACAGCGCTTGATAAGGCTTGTCCGACGACAGGAACCGCTCCAGCCGCGTATCTTGCGGCTCTTATCGCCGCACCGTCCACAATCGGGGTACTGATGCGGTACAGGGTTAAAATGGCGGCAAACAATCCTCCCAGAGCGGCTAAAGTGATTTTTACGCCCTTTTTAATGATTTCGGATAAACGGCTAAGCATTTCCCGCGCGGACAGGTTGTTTACAATTTCCAGAACAGCTGCGAAGATAAGCACCGGCCCTATGATATCACGTATGATAAATTGTACCGCTCCCGCCGCGAACATTGCCAGCGGGTTCAGCACCGCCGCCGATGACGGGTTGCCCGAAACCAGCAAAAGGCTTGCCATAAGCGGTACCGAGGCCTCGACAAATCGCGCCAGATTCCCTGCAAAGCTACGCATTACCGCCACACATTCCATGAAACTGTCAAGCAGCAGCGCGACAATAATTATATAAACTACATAAAACCCCAAATCCGCAACCGCTTTATTCCGCAGACTTAATGAAATAACCGATAAAACGGCGCTTAGTATGGCAATGACAACAATTTCTTTCAAAAGTGCGGAAAACATACCTAGTTCGGAAAACAAAGGCGCCGCTAAGCTCTTGAGCAGCTCACTGAAGCTCAGTTCCAGCTCACCGGATATGATTTTGAGTACAACTCCCCCGAAAGTTTCCCCGGCGGGCAGCGCGTTTAATTGCCTCGCGGTGTTGTTTACTGTTTCAAGATCTAATCCGTCAAGTATTTGTACAGTCGATTCGCTTATCATTTGCGCACCCCTGATATATGTTATAGAACAGTTAGCACCTGTCTCAGCAATGTCAGCACTACGGGAGCGGCGGCCGCTAATATCAAAATTTTCCCCGCCAGCTCAACACGCTGTGCAAGCCCTGTTTCACCCGCGTCCGCGCAAATTCCGGCACCAAACTCGGCGGCATAGGCTATGCCGATTATTTTCAAGACCGTAGTGACATAGGCTGCGCCGCTGCCAAGGTTATCCGTTATAAGCCGGATCATTTCCAAAGCCGCTCCGAACCTGGGCACAATCATGAAAAAAATCAACACGCTGCCGGTTAGGGCGATAAGCGCGGCAAAGGCGGGATTGTCCCGCCGCAGAGCCAACGCTAGGAACGCGCAGGCCATGCCCGTGGCGGCTATCCTAAAAATCAACCCGTCCATATCAGAGATTGAAGAGTTCCTGAACAGTCTGGAACAGGTTGCTTACATGCTGGATGACCCAAAACAGCACAACTATAAGCCCGGCAAGGGTTGTTAAAACGGCCTGCTCTTCCCTGCCCGCCGCTTTCAACACCTGATTCAGTACCGCCACAAGGATCCCCACGGCGGCAATTTGGAATACCACTTGGATTGTCATATGTAATCTCCGTTATATAAGTATTATAACAATTAGAGCGCCTAGAATTACTCCAACACTTCTGTACAAACGTTTGTTCTGCGTTTCGCTCCCACGCAGCCGCCCGATTTGGTCATCCAAATACAAAACCGCCATTTCCAAGCCTTCAAGCTGCGTTTGCTTACTTAGGTATCCCAACGTTTCACCAAGGCGTTCCACATTACGCAGATCCTCCTCGTTTAAATGCAGCCTTGATAATCCGTCCTTTACAGCCTCGCACCATGCCGATGCCGCAGTTAACCCGCTGTCATTGCTCAAATTGAAACTAAAAAGTTCAAAAAAGCGGGCGATAGCGGGTTTAAGGCGTCCCGCCACGGTCGCAGCCGCTTCAGGCAATGGCGTAAGCGTAAATTCAATTTCGCCTTTCAAAAGCACCAAAGCTTTCTTTAATTCCGTCAAATCAGTTATTCGGAAGCTGTCCCTCATCGAATAGTACAACCCCAGAACCGTGCAGGCAAAAATAACCAAAACGCTGCCCAGCAATCTAAGAATCACAGCCGCCACCGTCTTTCGCAATCAAGCCGTTAAAACGCTCATCATAAATACCGCGTACTTCCCCGGGCATTTCCCCGCGCCCTAATACAATAAACCGCTTAAAGACATCGGCGCCAAGCAATTCCCTAAATACGCGCCGGGCTTTAATATCGGTTATAGAAGCTGCGTGAGCCGTACATACAAGCTTAACCCCCGCGTTAACGATATCCGCTATGATATCCAATTCCTCACGCCGCCCTATTTCATCAGCCGCCAAAACATCCGGTGACATGGAGCGCAAAAGCATACGCAACCCTATTGTTTTCGGGCATCCTTCCAAAACGTCCGTCCTGGGCCCGATATCAACAGCTCCTCCAGACCGCATACCGGCTATTTCGCCGCGCTCATCAACCACACCTATGTTTCGCCCGCCATAACTCAGATACCTGACAATATCACGAAGTAAAGTAGTTTTCCCGCATCCGGGAGGTGATAATATAAGTGTATTATAAATACTATAACCACTATCTGATATATAATCTATAACACTATTAGCACATCCCGTCATTTGCCCCGCAGCGCGAAAGCATAAGCCTGTTACATTTTTTATCATTTTGACATGCCCGTCCTCTACAACACATTGACCGCTGACGCCAACACGGTGTCCGCCGGGCATAGTGATAAACCCATTTTTAATTTCCTCCAAAAACGCGTATAATGAATGATTGGCCAATAACTCCAGTGTTTCAGAGATATCGCGCTTTATCGGCCTGAACGCGTCTGATTCATCAACCGTCAGGCTCCCGTCATGCGCAAGGAACTGTTCCCTGCCCGCTTTCTGAACGACTACAGGCTTGTCCAGCCGCAGCCTTACTTCAGTCACACCGCAGCACTCATCCCCGCGCAGCCCGGATAAAGCGCTTCTCAACCCTCCGCCCGCATATCGCGCTAACTCCGCAACCGCATTCATCCAATCACCCTCTTTTGTTTAGTAATAAATTAATATGTACAAGCATTATAATTTATTACATGATTAAATAAGCCATTAAATTGACAAACCAGCTAAGCTGTATTACAATGGGTGCAGCGGGAGAATTGTTTATACAGGGATGATGTTTCATTTGACCGTAACGGCGATAATTTTCATGTGTCGTTTATAAAAAAGCCTTTTGACATGCCATTTGAAAAAAAGCCGGATGAAATGGATGTATTGTTTCGAAACTCAATCTTGCAACGAAGCGGCAGTCGCGTTTTATCTTAACTGCGGCTTCAAAATTATCGGGTTCGATGCTTGCGCTTACCGGAACGACGATTTGGAACGCAAGGAAGTACGCTTAGAAATGGGGATTCTTTTGTAATGTATTCTTTATTGCTTGTAATCATTTATGTGGCGTTTATAAGCCTTGGCCTGCCCGATTCGCTCCTTGGCGCGGCATGGCCTTCAATGCAGGGGCAGATGGGCGTTCCATGGTCCTTTGCGGGGATTATATCCATGATAATCGCGGGCGGCACGATTGTTTCGAGCCTCTTGTCCGATAGGCTTACAAAGAAGTTCGGCGCGGGGCTTGTCACCGCTGTCAGCGTTTTGATGACCGCCGCGGCGTTGTTTGGATTTTCGCTGTCGGATTCGTTCTGGATGCTGTGTGTTTGGGCCATTCCGTACGGGCTGGGCGCCGGGGCGGTGGACGCCGCGCTGAACAATTACGTCGCCCTGCATTACGCCTCGCGGCATATGAACTGGCTGCACTGCTTCTGGGGAGTCGGCGCGTCAATAAGCCCTTACATAATGGGTTACTGCCTGACAAATGGCTTAGGCTGGAACAGCGGTTACAGAACTGTATCAATCATCCAGATCAGCTTGACGTTCATTTTAATCGCCAGCCTTCCCGTATGGAAAAAGCAAAAGTCAAGTTTGACAAACGAAAAAACCCCTTCACACACCCTGAAGCTTTCACAAATAGTACGAATCAAGGGCGTGAAATTCATTATCCCCGCGTTTTTCGCATATTGCGCCCTGGAACAGACCGCCGGTTTATGGGCCAGCAGCTTCCTTGTTCTGAATAGGGGCGTCAGCCTCGAAACAGCGGCCAGATACGCCTCATTTTTCTTTTTAGGGATAACTGCCGGGCGGTTTTTAAGCGGCTTTATATCCGATAAAATCGGAGACCGTAATATGATAAGAATCGGCATCGTCATAACAGCTTTGGGGATTTTTGCGGTTTGGCTCCCCATAGCGCCGAATTGGCTGTGCCTGAACGGGCTTATAATTATCGGCCTGGGCTGCGCGCCCGTGTACCCCTCCATCATCCACGCGACACCCGCGAACTTTGGCAAGGAGAACTCCCAGGCAATCGTCGGCGTTCAAATGGCGAGCGCATATACCGGAACAACGCTAATGCCGCCATTGTTCGGCCTTATCGCGGATAACGCAAGCATAGCCATTTATCCGGCGTTTCTGTTAATCCTTGCGGTTTTGATGCTGGTTATGACGGAAAAACTGAATAAAACCGTATCCGCCCGAAAAATGTAAAAAACGGCCCCAACCCGGCAATATACCGGATTGAAGCCGTCTGAACGTATCACATTCATCTGAAGTGCGTCAAAAATCATATGTTATTAATTAAACGCATCAAATGGTGTTGTGGACGAAGCTGGCTATTCTGCAAATCGGTTTTTACGGGAGGAAATATCTCCCAATTCAGTAAAAAAATAGGAGTCTTTTAGATCCTTGAAATATACGCTGTATTCCGATCTGCCGTGAACGATGATTTTTTCAAGAACCTCTTTGCATACCTCGCCGCTGAATTCTTCCGAGCTTACGAGCTTTTTTATAATATCCCTGATTTTATCCATTAAAGCATGTTGATTGTCAATAAGCTGCTGCCTGTTTTCGCTTTCTTTAAGCTTTTTATTTAATATATTGAGTTCCATTTCCATTAAGGTTTTTTTCTTTTTAAATTCGTCTTTGGTTATCTCGTTCTCCAATCGCGCGTCCAACAATACATCCAGTTTCCTTTCCAAACGGATTATTTCCCGGTTTATATTAGTTTCTTCAGTTGATGTTTGTATTTCGCCGACAGCATTAATGACCGCGTTTTCGACTTCCGCAATGATTTGCTCTTTTCCTGTAACAATGTCTTTTAGGCTCTTCAAAAATACTTGCTGCAACAGTTCGTCCCGTATTGATGCGGCGTTGCAGCCAACGGTTTCACCCGCCGCGTTTTGCTTTGCTGTACCGTATTTGTATCCGTTATAACACTTCCAAGCCAGCAATGTCTTTCTCTCATATCTTTTTCTTGATACAAAGGTCTTTCCGCAGCAGCCGCATTTTACCTTGCCTGAAAACGGATACCTGATTGTATATCTGGCATTGTCCAAAGACGCCGCGCCGCGTCTTGCTAATTCGGCTTGCGCTTTGTCAAATGTTTCCCGGTCAATTATCGGTTCATGGTTATCTTGACGGATAACAAACTCTTCCTCGCCTTTGTTAAAGCGTTTTTCATGCGTCAGGCAATCAACGGTATATGTCTTTCGCTGTACCAAGTCACCGGCATATTTCTCATTTTTCAATATCCGCGAAACAGAGCCGTTTGTCCAATTCGTGTTCCCTTTTTTGGTCTTAGCCCCTATTTCTTCCAATTCCTTGGATATTACATGTACTCCTTTGCCTTCGTCGCAATATTTCCTAAAAATCATGCGGATTATCTCGGCTTCTTCTTCGTTGACGGTCAGTACGCCTTTAGTCTTGTTATAACCCAACACATTACAGCCAAAAGCAATACCCTGCTCCATGCGCCGCCGTTGGCCCCACTTAACCCGCTCAGACGTGTTTTCGCTTTCTTTTTGAGCCAAACTGGAAAATATTGTGATTGTAAATTCATCCACTTTAAGAGTGTTCATTTTGCTGCCGCTGATAAATTCAATGCCTATACCCAATGACTTCAATCTGCGGATATTCGTGAGGCTGTCTACTGTATTTCGTGCAAAACGGCTTATTTCCTTGATAATTATTAAATCAAACAAGTCCTTGCCGGCATCGTCCATCATCTGGTTAAACCCTGCTCTTTTTTTGGTGCCGGTGCCGCTTATCCCCTCGTCAACATACATACCCGCGTATTTCCAACATGGCTGAGCATTTATGTATTGAGCAAAAAATCGCTTTTGATTTTCCAAGGAGTTCAACTGGTCATTCTTATCCGTTGAAACCCTGCAATACGCAACTACTCTCGTTATCAGACTGATACCTTCTTTCCTTATTATGTATAATTGCGTTCTCCTTAACAGTTGTATTAGCAACATTTTTTACCGCAATGTCCATTTGTTTTTCTGTGATGAGATCCCGATTATGCAAGTCACGTATCACCCCAACCATCAGATTTATCTTTAATTTCCTATTCATAAACAATCACCCAAATTATTCATATTTGGGTGATGATTGTCTATATTACTGTAATATTAATAATTTATGATTAGATATTCATTAACATCGATATTGGACGTGGTACCCCGTATATCATTCCCGGTATAAGCTCACCGTATTTATACGCGAGCAGTTCGGATACCGTTACTAATTGAAATCCTTCGGCAATTAGGCCGGGTATTACGCGTTCCATCGCGTCAACGGTTGTAACATGGACATCATGAAGCAAAACAATATCGTCTTTTTCCGCATTGTTCATTACAGTATGATAAACAATATTAGGGTCACGGTATCTCCAGTCCAAGGTATCGAGTGTCCAGAGTACGATAGAATATCCGATTTCACCGGATACACGCCGGACATTATTATTTGTAAACCCAAACGGCGGGCGGTATATGCGCGGGGAAAAACCGGTGACCGATTCTATAGCCGCACTGGTTGACTGGATTGTTTCCGCAATCTCACGGTCGCTCAGCTGCCTGAGGTCATAATGAGTCCATGTATGCCCGGCGACTTCGCTTCCGATATTTGCTATGCGCATTATCGTATCCCGGCGCGGTTCCACAAGATTGCCCATAACGAAAAAAGTTGCCTGTGCGCCATGCCGTTCGAGGATATCAAGCAGCCGTTCCGTATTATGCCCCGGACCGTCGTCAAAAGTTAAGGCTATCATGCGTTTCGGGAAAGGTATTGGATGATGTCCGAATAATGTATTCCATGTATTTGAGCCAACAATTCCGTCAGGATTTAAATTGTTAATTTTTTGAAACGATATGACCGCCGCTTCAGTTAACGGGCCAAATACACCATCACCCGAAAGCCGCGGAAACGCTCCCAGTTCATTTAATTTTTCCTGAGCCTGCCTGATACTCGGCCCCTGCATCCCGCGCCGTAATACTACGCCGGGGAACACCGGCCATACATTAGGATGGCGTAAGAATAATGCATTCCACGTTATCGGGCCGACAATTCCGGTGGCGCTTAAATTGTTTAACCTCTGAAACGCAATAACCGCCGCTTCCGTAAGCGGGCCGAATCCTCCGTCTGCCGCCAGACGGGGATTTGCCCCCAGTTCATTCAATCTTTCTTGAATTTGACTTATTAAGTGCCCTTGCATACCCCTGCGCAGCCAAAAGCCGGGGTATGGCGGCCAAACGTTCGGATGGCTTGGAAATAAAGCGTTCCACGTTATCGGGCCGACAATTCCGTCGGGATTCAGGCTGTTATTCCTTTGGAAAAATATAACCGCCGCTTCCGTTAACGGGCCGAATACCCCGTCCTCCGCAAGGAACGGGTGCGCCCCAAGTGTATTCAGTCTTTCCTGAACCAGCCTAACGCTGTCCCCGCGCATTCCGCGCCGCAGTGAAGCGCCGGGGAATGGCAGCGATACATTAACCGATTTAATTAATGAATCGTTTAGGATTTCCGTTTCTTTTACCGCTCTATTATTTAATTCCACGGAAAGTATCGTTGTTTGCATATCATTAATCTGTACATTGTGAATGCATTCGCAATTAAAGCCCGGAGCGTTTATGTCCACATTAATGGCGGAGTTAGGGGAATGTATCTTAAATTTTCCAATACCGTCTGCGTCGGCGTTTGCTTCTAAAAGACATTTACCGTTTGTATCGTTGATTTTTATAAGCGCGTTAGCAACAGGCAACGCGTCGCGGCACGTTGTTACATGTACTATTAAAAATGCCGGCACCATGCTTTTGCTCCTCCCAGACATATATTATTAAAAACATTTGATTAAAGGCTGTTTTATAATTAATATATGCCGGGATTACGATTCTGCGTTCTAAATAAAAATACCGACAACAATTATATCCGCTCCATTAAAAATTATGAAATAGTTAAATTACCCATTCTGGATACAGTGAATAAAACATCGTGCAGAGCGGGCAGCTCCATGTTAAAGTCAATCCCGAAACCGCTTGAATAGATGGCATCAAGCCCATTTTTAACTCTTTCCTTTTTTACTAACCCGTAAAGGGATTTTTATTATCTGCGACACAACGATAACGCTCGCCGCTGCAAATAAAAAAGCTGATACTTTTTAGATCGATGTATCAGCTTTTTCTATCACCAAAATGTCGCCTATAGCACTCTATTCATCAGCAACAAATACCTTGCCAATTACATTTGACAAGTTTCCGTATTTAATCTCATTTTGAAAAAATCTATTGCCATCGCTTATAAATAAACTACCAGCTAATGTGCCGCCAAAACCGCCACCTATATATAAATATACAGTTCTTTCACTGTCACTTGTAAAGTTAAAGTAATCACTGGTTATCATCTTACTTCCCCAAAACTGCTCCCACATTGTACCGGTAACTGTTTGAATATTCGGAGAATCACTTAATGCAATGAAAAACCCAGCGTCATTTCTGTACTCAGCAGAAGCATTTACAGCAATGGAATTATCTGGACTGAGTGATATTCTGCCGATAAGGAAAACCTCTCCAGCCGGAATATATGGTATCTCAAAGAAAAAATCTTCGTTTATCGTCGGGATATCCAACTCTATATCATCATATGTTCCGTTTGCTGGATTAATAAGGTTTACATATGCTTTTACTCTTGGCTCCGCCGCCAACACATCTACGTTTGCACTAAATCCGTAAATGATAATAATACCGAACACCATTATTGTGACAAGCGATATGGCGGCAATAAATTTTCTTTTCCTTGTGATGTTCATGAGCAATATCCTCCTTGTAAAAAGTGAGTTACGTCAGAGTGGGTCACACACTCCAAGAGAGGGTGTGAAAAACGTTGTCACCCCCGCCGATTATCCCACGCGCCGAATACTTGTGTTTGAGATAATTATAGCATAGCTTTTATGCCGTTTTCAAGCCTTTTTGTGACATATATCTCCTCCCTGTTATAAGGCATGTTGCAAATGTTTTTTACCTTTGTTAAGAAATGGCGATGTAAAACTGTATTCGCCCAAAGAAATAATTAAAACATTTGCTGGCGTAGGGTTTCAACACGTAAATACAATAGTTAAAGGTTCTGTGCAAGTTGTTCACCTTCAAATCTAAATTAATTTGTAATGCGCCGTTATCTGCGCTTGCGGTAATTTTTTTGATTACTTTACTTAATTTTACCCACTCGTAAATCCCGTAAATTCAAGGGTTTTCTCTACTCCCTTTATGGATATTACACGACCGCGTTCAAGTCAAGAGGGAAAATAATTTTATAACGCACTTTATTATAACAAGATCCCTAAAAATTCCCACCGTTATAAATATCAAAAAGTCGTGGATATTTCGTATCGTAAATAGGTTTTTACGGGAGGAAATATCTCCCAATTCAGTAAAAAAATAGGAGTCTTTTAGATCCTTGAAATATACGCTGTATTCCGATCTGCCGTGAACGATGATTTTTTCAAGA
>Ga0131853_10019263_pt1 | contig 12419 bp, 5 predicted proteins | sample TergutLab28metaG_FD_92764 | JGI IMG/M metagenome (GOLD analysis project Ga0131853, IMG submission 92764) | Labiotermes labralis P1 segment gut microbial communities from Petit-Saut dam, French Guiana - Lab288 P1 (version 2) (version 2) | ecosystem: Host-associated > Arthropoda: Insects >...
ATATCCTTTTTGTCTATTTGAAATATGGGGGGAAGCCTGACGAAAGACCCAGCGTCCTCTAAACCCGCGGGTTGTAGGTTGTTTTGGGTGGGTCCCCCCCCCCCCCCCAAAAAAAAAAAAATAAGTGTTAACATTCGATACGCCCAGCTCATCATAACTTCACATTCTGTGACAAGAACCTTAACCGTCAAAGGGGCTACGCTGGGCAACACAGGCAGTGTACCTATAACCTAACACTAAGACGCGTTCACGCGACCGCTGTTGCAGTGGAAAAGCAATAAGTATTACATATTCTGAGTGTGCGTCTGTAGCCTTAGTTACCCGGCACGCAAAGCGCATGCACCGTATTATATCGTCATGTGTGGCCTGTCTGCCTGTACTGTATTTTTCCACATTATCGCATAATTGGCACGATTTCCAAAGGAAAAAAGATTCTTGAACATAAAATGTGTGTTTCGATTTTCTCTAAAACTTCGAGACATTTCGCATTCTAAGAGGAATTCAGCGAGATATGATCACAAATTTACGTAGTCTTCATGTAAAGTACCCGTTATTCTTGTCAGATTTTAATGAAACATGAATTCTCTCGACATTTTCGAAAAAAAAATCTCGAATATCAAATTTCATGAAACTCCTCCCAGTGCGAGCCGAGTTTTTTTTCAGGCTGACAGACGGACGGACGAGAAAACACAATGAAGCTAACAGTAGCTTTTTGCAAATTTTGCGAACGCGCCTAAAAATAGCGCACCAGTTGCATCCTCATTGTGTGTCCTCGATTAAAAATCCAGCCGTTGATTTATGGGTACTGTAATTAACAGCAAGTAAACAGACTGTAAACAGATTATAGTCTGTAGACTTGCTTTATGATCCACCTACGTATTTTCAGGTATGCGAAAGGCCCGTATCTTTCCTGTGTTCAGAAGCTACCAGAAACGAAACTCAGCGACGTTACTAACAATCCTGAGTCTCCTAATGTCCTGCCAAAATCTTCATATGTACGAGGGGATACAACACTGCAATTGGCTACGAACTAACCAACCAATCAACCTTCCACAGAAGAGATTGTGTCGTGAGAAGCTAACAGTTCCTCAGTCAGTCAAGAAATTCACCACAACTTACGGAACCTGAAGTTTCATTACCGCGTTTACAAGAGCCCGCCACTTGACCTATCCTTAGCAAGTTCAATCCTGTCCAACCGCCATGCTTTTTATTAATTAATTTTAATTATCCCCCCATCTACGTCTGGAACTTCCAAATGGTCTCTTTCCCCCACATTTCCCTACCACAGCCTTATACACAACATCCCTTCCCCCATAGTGCTACATGCCCCGCCCATCCCATATAATTCTACTTGTTTTGAACACCCGAATATTTGTTGAGGAGTATAGTTAAATAAGTTCCTCATTATGCAGTCTTCTCCATTCCCCTCTTACCTCGTCCCTCTTAGGCCCAAATGTCTCCCTCAGTTCCCTATTCTAGAACACCCTCAGCCCATGTTACCCCTCCAGTTTCAAAGACCAAAGTTCAGACCCACAAGAAACAATAAGCCAAATTTAGTTCTGGTGTACCTCAGTGTTCATTCTTAGCAATTGACCAACTTAATGCATAAATTCTTGTTTTATAATAGGTTTATTATATTCCTCTACACGTTTCGAGGACTATGTGCTCATCATCAGGAGGTCAAAATTGTATTATACGGCACGTGGTATCACCACACTCTGTAGGTGGCAGTCCGGTGCGTCACCTACATAGTGTGACGACACCAGATGCTGTACAATACAATTTTGACCTCTTGATGATGAGCACAACAGTGCTCGAAACATGTAGAGGAATATAATAAACTTATTAAAAAACAAGAATTTGTGCATTAAGTTGCTCAGTCGCTGAGATTATACCGAGAAACACGGTCAGCAAAACATAAAAATTTGTAAGTTTATATTTTTGGATTGCAAATGGAAAAACAAAAGATTCAGGGCAGTAAGGTAGGAGGCATTCCGTGAGTCCAAATCTCAATATTACAAAATTTTTAAAACAATAAACTGCGATTTCAACAACTATAATATGGGAACTTGCACAAAACCTACGTGAAACATCTTAATTGTAAATTGTATTACCAACAGCTGCATTTGAAAAACTTGTGTAACTTGACAAGGTATTGATTACAAGCTCCCTTAGGACGACACGATAATGTCGAAACATGTAGGAGTGTGATAATTTGCGAAATAATTGTGCATTTGTTGGTCACAGTACAAAATAAAAAAAAAACACAGTGGCAGAGTGTTCTTGGAAAATGTTGATAACTGCTCCGTCCACCAAACTAAAAGCAATCACCCAACAACTCTGTTCCAGTGGAAATGCCGCAGGATCCATTTTCCCTTACCCTTCGTCTTTGCCGTTCGTCACCCCTCTGTACTATATACCTTGAGCCTCGCTCAAAGTCGTCATCAAGTTTGAACGAGTCGTCAGTCGGTCTGCCAGTCATGCCACGATTTAAGGACGACAGCAAAATCGGTATTTAGTGTCATCAGGTATTCACAACCGGGCGGATCTCACGCGACACTTGACACTACTGTCCGACAGGAAACAGCAATGTGATCACAGAAATATGCAGTCACGTGACTAACAAGTTATACACACACACACACACACACGAACAGGCCCCTCACCTTATCAAGAAATTGTCCGCGCCTTTGTGTTAAAGGCAGACTGTCCGTGCACACACCATGAAGTCACAAGGGGGATACGAGGAATAGCTCCACTCTTTCCTGACCTCAGCTTTACTCCCGAAAAAGAAACCCGATACCTAATGAAGAGAAGGCTGTGTAGGAAGAGAAAAAGCTCTTCCCTAACCGAGATTCAAACTCCGGACCGTCTAGCCCGTAGCTCAGTCGCTATGCCGACTGAGCTATCCCTGCCCCAATCCTTAAGTTACCTTAAAGATTCACAGTACCTCGGTGCCGAAACGTCGTATTTTATAAAAAAGGTAAAGGTAAAGTGATCCCGTTATAGGCCCGGTGTGGCCCAGAGGGTGGGTAGAGGTATAGCTTTGCTCTTCCATGACCGCGACACTAGAAGGGGGTGAGTGGTCAGCAGTACGCTCCGGCCGCACTTTACTCCCGGGAAAGACCCGGTACCCATTTTACAGGAGGCTGGGCGGGCCTCAGGGCCGGTCTGGACGGTCGGAAAATCTCATCCCCACCGGGATTCGATTCCGGACCGTCCAGCCCGTAGTCAGTCGCTACACCGTCTGAGCTATCCGGTCCACACGTCGTATTCTATACCTTAAACAAAAACAAAATAATGCCCCCCCCCCATTAAAACTTTCTGAGGGAGGACAGCGGTGCTGATAAGGGGACTGTTAATATGAAGAACAAAATTCAGTCCGTTGATGCACTGGCCTATCCATTTACACTTCCCTCATTTTTCAGTTACTTCTTTTGTTTTGGGTTACCTTCTTCTCAGTTTCCCTTCACTTCCTTTCCCTCTGTATCAAATCATCCTTCCATTGTAAACCTAACCACTTCACCCAACGTCCACACCGCCTCTGGGGCACACCAAGCCTCGTATTCAACGGTTACCTGGCTTCTTCCCCAGGGTTAGTGCGGCCGGGGCGTCATGTTGACCCCTCACCTCCAACACCAAGGCAGATTATCTTTATCGTTGCACCGTGCATTTCGTACAGTCATTTAATTAGCACACCAACTAATGCACATAAATATTTTTTTTCACATTAAAACATTTAAAATTGCTCCAACATGATTCTATCCTAAGATCATCTTCTGGGAGCTAACACTGTTCCTTGCTAAAGTCACATTTTTAAAACCACTCACTGATTAATTTTCTTATATTAAATTGGTGCTGTGGCAGCATGTCGTATTGTATCGTACACTGCTGGGAATGCGCCTGACTCTGGGTGTGTGTCGTGCATAACACACGACACACACCCAGAGTCAGGCGCATTCCCAGCAGTGTACGACTTACACAATACACAATGTGCTAATTAAGTGACCAAGGTAGATAATAAGCGTAGCTACACCTGTACTCCCCCTATATGACATCACGACGTGAACAGGGGCACCGTCACCCTTCCACCACTTCGAACGACCCACTCAAGGGCTCAGAAAGATATTGGGGGACGTTCTGGTACAAGACGCCCACAATCTGTGCCTATCGAAAGTTACGTTTGTTTGGTCAGCACACACATTCCGTTTAGCAAGAACGTTACACACAAAAGCGTAACACTACCCAGTACTGTCTGAAGAACCGTGCCGAATGTGATGCCCCCTCCACGCAGGACGCAGATGTTTCAGCCCAGCTGAAGTACGATACGTTAATTATAATTTTTCTTTTGGAATCCGTCCGTCGTCGCAGCTGCTTTAAACCGTTACGTCTATAGAAAACTGTACCATCGATGAGTGATCTGAGAGAAATTCTACCTAGGAACTCAAGAGATCGGGTGTTTGTCCACACGATGACGCAAATACAGCTAATTTCCCCAGACGTATTTCTCTACAAACTGACGGTGAAATAAGAGCAGAACAGCCTCAATCATGGTTACTGTACGCAACACTTTGGGCTAGTTGCCCTCGGTCCACTTTCTTCCTCCGCACGAAGACCTCAAGTTTTTCAAATCAATTCAAAAACAATAACATTTTATGTCAAATGATAGGCTCTCGCAACAGAGTTGCTCTGAAGTCATATCTTCTGGGATGTTATGCCGTGTCCACCGGTAAAATCTACTCACCATTAACATGCCACAAGATCTTCAGCGACACCCTGTCGTAGCCTCGAACCTCGCCCTAAAATTGTAGTTGTGTGTACTCTGCCAGTTAAAAAATATCTGCGAAGAGAGGTAAAAAACGACGACCCTATAAAATGAACGGTGGGAATCTATCACTCTGCTCTATATTCAGTTGTATCTGCACAAACTTCCGCTTCATGCAGCTACTGAAACTCGGCGAACTGGAATTAATTTGATCGCTTTATTAGATGGCCACAGTTCTGAGCCACACTCAATACAGTGCATCACAAACTCACACAAGTGCATATACACACCGTCACCAAACCACTACTAACTCAAAATTCCTAACATACATTAGCACATGTTAACACAACAGACAAATTACAGCCACACATTGAATAAGTTTTCACACATCAGATGCACGCTGCAGATAATTACAAATAGAAATGGCAACAAAAGCTACATGGGGAAAAAAAATAAATTTAAAACACTAAACAAAGTGTTACGGAACAATACAGTCAAATCCCGATATAGCTTCACCGGTTGTTCACTTCAGGTTGTGGCCGTATATCGAGGGTGGCGATATATCCAAATACTGCTTAACAGAGAATTTCTGTCCACAGACTGTGATGGGCGCTACTTGAGGGTGGAGCCGCCAAGGGGATTTTACGATACGTAGGTTCCATTCGGACACGAACTGAGAAAAATACATATTTTATAGCTTGGATATAAATAGATATAGATAGATATATCTGTTAACCGCAATTGGGTTGACACCCGGTGGCAGTAATACAGTACACATTTACAAACAGACAATACACAGAACAACACAATTAATTTGGAACAGTGCGGGCCGTGCCCCGTCTCTGTGAGTTATACCCTGGCATTTGCCTTACAACTGAGTAAAAAGCACTTGAAAACGTCAGCCAGGATAGTCGAAGAGTGCCAGTTGGCACGATGAAAAAGGAATGTACAGAACAGAGCATACATAACAATAAGAATACATAAACATAACAAGAAAAATACGTAACTTACAAAACTAACAAAAGTATAAAAGAATAAATATACATAAACGAAATACAAAAACACAATAAATACAATTACACATATTACCAAAACACCCACACATAAGTTAATTAGGAAAGCCTACATACATAGTGACTAGGCCATTCATAGTGACTAGGTCACAGGCTGGAAAACCTAGAAATAGTGGCTAAATTCTAGGCAGGGCATCGTGTTTATTCTTATCTCAAGGGTTCTGATTGGCAGTGAGACCCACACGACATTTTACTGAGGGGGGGGGGAGGGGGTGCCCGAGCGTAAAGCGACCGGGGCGTCAAGTTGACAACTCAATTGCGTCTAGTGCCGAAGTTAAGAATGAGCGGGGGTATTCTCCACATCCCCATACGCCTTCACCTCGTCGTGGTGTTTAGTGAGGGACATTTTAAACAATCTTTTTCAAAATATTAACACTTTCACAATTCACCCGGCCCCCCGCCTCCCGCTCACCGCATCCACCAATTTCATCATCAACCTAAGTTCGATTATTTTTGCTTAAAGATATTTACATTTTTAGACACATTAAAATGATATACTGCCGATGTCTAAGATTATACTGCCCGCAGCAGCGACCGCTTGCTGCATTCTTCGTCAATAAACCAACTAGTTAACGAAAACCCATCGCCTCTGGAACCTACGACTCACTACCAGGGACGTACAAACTTTTAAAAAATCTGGCAGCCACAAAACTGTAAGTACCAAAAGGATGACAAGCGGCAAAACCCCATACCAAGGGCCCTCAAACACTTGGTGACACCGGAAAACAGAAGTCGCCACGGGGACCTGGCGCCTGGGACTTGTGCATCCCTGCTCGCTACCGTGTTCACAAAATCGCGTCATTAGCTCTTACCACCAACGCTCACTTCAACCCTGTTCACATTCTCACCACTCACTGTTTAACATTTACTTCAATTTTTAAAGATTACTGACTACCAAACTACACGGCTTTACATTCCAAACGGACATAAGTCTTGTAAATGAAAGAAAATTGGTGCATGACTTATTATTAGTGTATTTCGTTAATTCTATTTATAACCTCTACATGTTTCGGACCTCTCCAGGCCCATCATCAGAAGGAACAACTGTATTTATGCAACACTTGGTAATTGTTATTCTGTATAGCTGGCCGACCGGTATCCTGCATCATTCACCAAGTTGGTTTCATTTATTACAAGATTATAGACAGATGCACGTTCAACAGAACATACAGGGATGCTGATAAGTCCTTAACCCCACCAAGAAGGAAATAAGCTAATGTTTCTCTCAGAATGGCGTGAATTTCCTTCGGCGCCTTGCCCTGCAGGGGGAAAAAAACGTGATGACAGCTCGCGTCTCGATATTGTTGAAATCGCGCGCGTCCCTGACATACTTCCGAGCTTGTTTCCTTCCTGGCCGGGCTAAGGACTTATCAGCACCCGGTAAAAAAAAAAGGACAGAAACGTCATACGAAACGGCCTCAAAACACAAATTCACATTTTAATATTATCCTTCGATGTACCGCTATATCTCCTAAGTTCTTCTCCTGAGGTCCTCCAATCTAGAAGCTCCACGAATCTCTTCCAGTTACGATTCAAATTTTATATCCTTACATTACTGCGATGGGGGTTGGTGCTTCCCAAATTTGACTGCCAGTTCCGTCATAAAATGGATTTAACGTCACATTAAAAAATAATATACTGAGACCACTTCCTGGGTTAACAGTAAACCCAAGTGGCATATTAGGGGAGTTCTCGCTTGTATCTATACGTACCGTGAAAGCCTTACTTCAAGTTTTGATACCAACTTTCTCTTTTACACTAGGTTTGTGGTAGGATCATTTTCTCTCCTTTATCTGCAATGCCCGCTTTATATCCTTTCTAAATATACCAGTGAGATATATAAAAGCGGCTAACTTTTTAAAACTTCCCATTCTCTGCGTGTGCAGAAAGAGAAGTTCCAAGCGTCTTGAATACCATTTCGGTTCTATCTCTCTATTTTGTATTATTTTGTTCAAACTATCTCATACAGCGAGCTTCATGAGATAGGAAATAAGATATCAAACCCCTCTTACACCCAAGAGAAAATTTTATAGCTCATTATTCGTGGCACTATAAACCTGTTGTAGAAGTTGGCCACAGAAACATGAAAATGTAGTTCAGTGCCAAGTTAGCGCAATTTCTCAGCTAAAGCAAACTGTCTGCTTCCCCTAAATCTATAAATGCACAGCCCTAACCTGGCGTTATATACTGCCCGACGTTTCGGCAAGAGCTAGAATATTAAAAAAAAAACCATCTGTTGTCGTCCGTTCAATTTCGCACTAATACAGTTTTGTTCTATACGGAACGCGAGGACCGAATGTAGTCACATACAGGTTGTGTGTAGCTGGTAAGAGAACGTTGTAGGAGCGTTCGCAAAACTGCGAAAAGAGACTATCAGGCTCCGTCATGTCTACCCTTCCGTCCGCATGGAACAAATCGGCTACCACGAATTCTCAAAAAGCATTATATTTGAGTTTTTTCTCGGAAATCTATCGAGAAGATACAAGTTCCACTAAAATCTGACCAGAATAACGGGTACTTTAAATATATATTATATGATATATTGGTCAACTATGGGTCACACGGCCTGTACAGAGAGCGGTGGCACAGTGGCTAAGGCGTTGTGCTACAAATCGGAAGGTCGCTGGTTCGATCCCAGATGGTGTCATTGGAATTTTTCAGTGACATAAAATTCTTCCGATCGCACTATGGCCCTGGGGTCGACTCAGCCTCTAACAGAAATGAGTACCAAGAGCATTTCCTGGGGGTAAAGGCGGCCGGTGAGTAAGGCTGACAAACTTACCACCATCCTGTGCCGTTATCACGAAATCTGGGAACCTTAACTTCCTGGAACCCTCTGGGCCACTCCAGGCCTCTAACAGGACTGATTTATCTTTACCTTATTGGTTAACTGCAGTTGGGTTGACACCCGGTGGCAGTAGTACATCACACATTTACACACAAACAATACACAGAACAAAACTATTAACAAGAACAACACAGTTAACAACAAGAACAACACAATTAACAACCTAACTGGCAAGAGTGCGGACCGTGTCCCGTCTTTGCGAGTTATACCCTGGCATTTGCCTTACAACTTAGGAATAACTACGGAAAACCCTCAGTCAGGGCAGCTGAAGCGTGCCAGCTGGCACGATGAGAACAGAATTTACAGAACAGAACACACATAACAATAAGAATACATAAACATGACAATAAAAATACACAATTTACAAAATTAAACAAAAGCATACAAAACATAAATCATATATACAATGGTAAAACAATGGAACCAAAAGAACATGAAATAATGTGACAAAACGAAAAAGCCATACAAGCAGGAAACTTCATATGATCTATGTATCGTCTAATAGTGATAGACGCTCTGTTACTTAGACCCATGTACATTTATGAAAATATAAACCTGAGTAAAATAATCCTGTTCTGATTATTTAATCAATGTCTTCTACGCTTATCCGACTAATACAACAGCATAGAAGTTCCGACATTTATGTCACAATATACCATGCTACAAAGGTCCTCACTTGGCAGTTTCCTGCACTAGCCTTTTGCCTCGTCCCCCTTAGGTCGCAATATACAGGGTTATTCGAAATGATTGACAACTTGCCACCTCGTTCTCCAGATGCAACCCCATGTGATTTCTTTCTATGGGATTACGTCAAGTATCAGCTTTATGTTCCTCCTCTTACCGCAAGTATCCCGGAACTGAAGGTACGAATCAGAACCGCCATTGAAACCATCACCGCTGACATGCTACAGTTTGGAACGAACTCGATTATCGTGTTGATGTTTGTAGGATAACAAACGGTGCATATATAGAGCACCTGTAAGGCATGTAACAAAAACTTGGAGTGTTGTTCTATTCATTCATTCGGAGGCCGGTCTGGCAGGAGCCAGAGCCCGGTTATGGAACCGATATGGCTCTTGACACACTGCATCCTAGGCAAGTTCTTGGGGGTAGTTTGCCATTGCTTTCTTCCGCCTTTAGACGTTCCCACTTTCGCCGCCACGTGCCTCTGCGTCCGCAGCGACGCGAGAGATCCTAGCAGCGAAAGGTGGAACTGTGGGCGAGAAACATGTCCGGTACTAATTTTGCCTAAATTCTGACTTCCACGTAAATTTACGACATGGGACCGACGGCTTTGCTGAGGATTTTTTCGCCCTAAAAATCCGACGGCTTCGGCCGGGTACCAAAGGACAGCACGCTACCTCTAGACCACCGAAGCCGCTGTTGGTCTATTAAATAAAAAAAAAAATACATATACTCCTATCTCAAATGTATTGTGTATGTCAAGTTGTTAAAACCCCGACAGTCATTTCGAATAGCCCTGTATTACGACATATTCTTGCCTGTGCTCCTCCTTCAGACAGCCACATCCAAGAACACCGGAAGTTTAAAATTACATAATTTATTTTGAAGCCCAGTCTCTATACCCCTTCGCAGAAACTTCGATGAAACAGTATCGATAACGATTAGGTTTCATTCCGGCGGGATCGATGATTACGAAAGTACATAATACGTAGCCAAATGTTACATTTGTTGGAAATATTGCGTCATATTCGGAATGGCCTACGCGAAGACTCCTAGGCATAATGCGGACTGTATGACGCCTACGTCAAAACAAAGTTATATGTTGAAGAATGAAGCAGAAAAGGATTTACTTGAAAAAACGGCATTTTGTCACGCAATGTTCCAGTTTCCGCATGCCAGTGTGTGGTCAGTACACAGCAGGACAATGACGGACACTGCAGCTGGAATGGCTATACAGGACAAAAACCTGAATGACCCATCATGTCAGGCCAACTGCACATCATCATCATCCTGAGTCAGTGGAACATCCTGCAGGTACAGTACAAACTGTAGGGTGGAGGGAGGGGGTTACTGTCTTGGTTCATTTACAGACACTTCGCCAGCCATATACAGTGGACAGCAAGTTCTAACGGCGATAAATACTTGTGACGGCTTTCAAGTGTCTCATGTTTGTTAAACACTCAATGGTTCGACAGCTGACTCTACTCCCGTCATCAGATAAAATACAAAAATTATGCAACCCTGAGATCGGTGCCAATCCCAGACAACGGTCACCCTTCGGCAGTGCATATAAACCGTAAATGTTTTATCAATTTGCGGAATATTAAAAAATATTTATATTCATGATATATTTAACGATGCTATATGAACCAGCTATATCGGTCAGTATGCGATACGTTCCGAACGACCAGAAAATCTGGGTTCGATTACTGGTGGGAAAAGAATTTTTTTTTTTAATTTTATGTTTATGTTTCCGTGCATCGCTGATCTGTATTAATAATTTCCCAACGAGATGCAACACAAAGCAGTCTATTTATTACTCTGCAAGTTCACTCTACATGTTTCGGGTGTGAGCCACACCCATCATCAGGAGTACACAAAACTGTAACTACAACCTCCGGTACTGTGCAGCTACCTCCCTCCAACGTGGCCAAGCTTCGCCACGTTGCAGGGAGGAAGCTGCACAGTACCGGAGGTTGTAGTTACAGTTTTGTGTACTCCTGATTTTACATTTTATGTTTATGGTTCCGTGCATCACCGATCTATATTAATAACTGTCCAACGAGATGCAACACAAAGCAGTCTATTTATTATTCTGCAAGTTCACTCTACATGTTTCGAGTGTCAATCACAACCATCATCAGTACACAAAACTGTAACTACAGCCTCCGGTACTGTGCAGCTACCTCCTTCCAAGGTGGCCAAGCTTGGCCACGTTGTAGGGAGGTAGCTGCACAGTACCGGAGGCTGTAGTTACAGTTTTGCGTACTCCTGATTTTACATTTTATGTTCGTGGTTCCGTGCATCGTTGATCTATATTAATAATTGTCCAACGAGATGCAACACAAAGCAGTCTACTTATTATTCTGCAAGTTCAGTCTACATGTTTCGGGTGTCAACCACAGCCATCACCAGGAATACACAAAACTGTAACTACAGCCTCCGGTAATGGTCATACTGCAAAGTATAAAAGTAATTAACTAGAAAGGTATATAACACATTCGGTTACTCGTAACAGTGTCTTAGTAGAAGAGTAAGACATACATTAGGCAATAAAATTTTAAACATTTTATTGCTGTAGTTACAGTTTTGTGTACTCCTGATGATGGGTGTGGTTGACACCCGAAACATATACAGTGAACTTGCAGAATAAATAGACTGCTTTGTGCTGCATCTCGCTGGACAATTATTACTATAGAAATGTTTCCTTTCACCGGTTATGGGCCCCATCCAGCCTCCTATCCAATGGGTACAGCGGAACCTTCCTTTGGGGGGGAGGGGGGGTACAGCGACCGAGAGGTTCTATCAGCCTCCTTGTAGTATCGAAGGTAAGGCTGGAGTTAGACCTCCACAAAAAGACCAAGGCTTATAGTATTTTATAATAATAATATTTATTAACTGCAATTGGGTTGTTACCCGGTGGCAATGGTTATTTTACATGTATACAAAACATGAAATCGGTTACCACTGAATTTAAGTCGGGAGGGCTACATGAGAAGCATGTAGTGGCAACTTGGAATCTTGGGAACCATCTCAGCATTTGCTTATA
>Ga0131853_10019267_pt1 | contig 12418 bp, 11 predicted proteins | sample TergutLab28metaG_FD_92764 | JGI IMG/M metagenome (GOLD analysis project Ga0131853, IMG submission 92764) | Labiotermes labralis P1 segment gut microbial communities from Petit-Saut dam, French Guiana - Lab288 P1 (version 2) (version 2) | ecosystem: Host-associated > Arthropoda: Insects >...
CACGCGCCGGCATTCCCCGCAGGAGATGCAGTCCCGCGCGGCCCTCGCCCCGGTCTGGGACTTGAGCATGGCCACTATCGCGTAGCTGGAGCTGGTAAGCGGTTCGTCCAGGTAGCGAACGTTCTCGCCAAAAAAGGGGGAGCCGGAGACGACCTGGAAAACCTCGCCGGAAAAGCCGCCGCATTCATCGAAGAGGTCGCCCAGCCTTTTTCCTATGCGCGCGCGCATCACCTGCGGCCTTTTTACCGCCGAGCCGCCGACGGCCACGTAGCGCTCGAGGACCGGCTGGCGCAGCCTTACCGCGTCCCGCGCGGCGGCGAGGGTCGAGGGGCCGAGGAACAGCGCGCTTCCCGGTTCCGCCTCGCTTTTTTTCGCGTGCTCGCGAAGGACTATGCCCATCTCGCGCTCGCTGCGCTGTGGGTACTTCTTTCCGGTAACGATCATCGAGGACTGAAGGCCGTAAAAGGCGGCCTTTTCCAGCATGGCCTGCCCAAGCCGCTTTTCCCCGCTCGAAACGGCGAAGATAACGCGCTCGGCCCCGCAGGCGCCGGCTATAAGGAAGGCGCCCTCGACCACCGCGTCCAGGCGCCCGGCGCAGAGGGCGCGCTCGGCCACGAGCCAGGGATCGTCGAAAACGCAGCGCGCGACCAGGGTTTTGCTTTCCGGCGCGCGACGAAAGCCGGAAAGCAGGGCCGCCAGCGGGCGGCAGGTCCTTTCCATTTCGACTATGCCGAAGCTTTCCAGAATATCCATAAGCTCGAGAAAGCCCACCGGCATCCTCGAGGGGGGCTGGGCATCCTCGACCGAGGATCCGAGCTTGTCGAAGGAGCCGCTCATGCGGATCACCACGCCCTCGCAGGGCCTTCCCTCGCCGTCCTCCCAGCGCGCTATGCGCTCGACCGTGCCGGGAACCGTGGCGTGAACGCTGGCCAGCGCCCCGGAGCCCTGTCCCACCGGCATTCCCTCAAGCACCTTGTCGCCCTCGCGGACGAGGGGCTTTAGCCTGCCGCCCGGATGCCGCACGAGCGGGATCACGGAGACGGTCGGCAAAAAGGCCAGGGCGCACGCGTCGGCGCCCGGCACCGTGGAATCTTCAAGGGAAATTCCCCCTCGGGGAAACGAATATGTTTTCATCCGGCCGCTAACACCCTAACGCGCCGCGCCGGAAAAATCAACCTCCCGATTTTCACAGGAGCGCGATCCCGGCCGCGACGAAAACGCCCAGAAGCCCGCCGACGACGACTTCCAGCGGCGTGTGGCCCTTAATTTCCTTGGCCGGATGAAACTCCGCGCCGGTTTTCTCGGCGATCGTCCTGCCCAGACTGTTGACCGTCTTTGAAAGAAGGCCCGTGGCGCGCCGAACTCCCACCGCGTCGCGAAGAACCACCATCGCGAACCACATCGAAAGGACGAACATGTTCGACTTGAGGCCCTCGACGAAGGCTATGGACACGCAGAGCGCGCAGACGACGGAGGCGTGGCTCGACGGCATCCCGCCGGTGCGCCAGGTGATTATTTCGACAAGCTCGCGGGTTCTTTTCATGCGCCCGCTCAGGACGTGGATCAGCCCTTTGAGAAGCTGGGCGATCAGAAGGCTGGTGAAGGGCGCCATAAAGACGGGGTTCTCGAAGAACGCCCGTATCGAAGCCGCCCTAAGCGAAATATCCGCAAACATCCCTTACGATGCGCAATGCGCGGGCCTTTGTCAATTGGGCGCCCGAGCAGTCTGTCGCGAATCCGCGAGCCCATCCGGGCGCCCGCGCAAGCGTCGGGCGCGAAGCCGGATATTGCCCCTGACTCGCGCCGGGGACAATATCCCGAGGGTTAAAACGCGGCCTGCATCTCCTCGCGCTCGGCGGCGCGGGCCTCGTCGTGAAGGCTTTGCGCGGCGGCGAAGCCGTCGTCGCCCGCCTCGCGCGCGAATTCCGGCCTGAACTCCACGTGCTCGGCGACGATCATGATCCGCGAGTGGGTCTTGCCGTCGTCGCCGGTCCACCTGTTCTGCTTGAGCCGCCCGACGACCCTTACGCCCCGGCCTTTTTTGCCTTGGTTGCCGCAGGTTTCCGCGAGCTTGGACCAGGTTTCGATGTCGAAAAACGAAACCTCCTTTTCCAGGCCGGCGTCCTGCTTGAAATAGCGGTTCGACGCCAGGCTGAAAGTGCAAACCGGCGTTCCCTTCGGCGTGGTGCGATACTGCGGCTCGCGAACCATGTTCCCTTCGATCAAGATACTGTTCAAATTGTTCATCTCCTGCCTCCGATGGCTTCTGCTCCGACGGCCAACGCCGCCGCGCTCAGGCGCATTCCCCGCGCCTGCATACCATATACATGGCGCAAAATCGCGTTTTGCTTGGTTCCCGGAGAAATTTTTTGAAAAAAAATGGCCTCGGGGCCAAGTCGGCGCGCGGCCGCGCAGCGGGCGGCGGATTGGGATACCGTCACGCTCCGACTTGATCGGAACATCCATCGCGAAGGTTTTGTCCAGGCTCGCCGAGCCCGCGCTCGCGGGCAAGCCAGGCGGAATCCTTGAGCATGGCGCTGTAATGCGCTCTTTGAAAAACCATCGGAAGGGCGGAAAGCCGGCCGTCGGCTAGCCAGGGATACGCCGTCCCGCGCTCGATGGAGGCGCCGAGGGCGCTGTAGCCGTGAAGGTCCAGCCCGCATCCAAAGCGCAGGGTCGGTGGGCCGCCGTTCATATGCGCGAGGCCAACCGGCGCGGCGGCTATGTCGGCCGGCGAAAGCTCCTCGCCGGAGGCCCAGGAATGCGCGCTGTCCCAACAAAGGCCGTAGCGCTCGCGGTCAAGGCCCGAGACCAGGGCCGCGCAGCCTCGGAAGTCGGAAGTCGCGCCTGCGGCTTGGGCGGGCATGTTTTCCAGCAGTATTTTCGCCCGAGCGCCTCGTCGGGAAAGCGCGCCGATAAAGGGATCGAAAAGCCAGCACAGATTTTGGGAAAATCTTCGCGCGAGCTCCTCTTTTTCCGCGCCGGCGCTTTCCCCGGCCGGAAGGTAGGCGCCGTTTTTCGTCTCGCCGGGCATTCGCGGATAGCCGCAGTGGACGACGAAGCCAAGCTCCGCGCCGACCTCGTCCGACAGGCCGGCGGAGAAGGCGTTAAGGTACTCGACCTGGGCGCGCGCGAGCGGAACGCTGGCCGTTTCCCCCTTCCAGCGGATCTGGCTGGGATCGAAGGGGATCCAAAGGTTAAAAAGGTAAGGCAAATGAAAAAAAAGCCGAATCCGGCCCTCGCGCGCGAGCCGCAAAAGGCCCGGCTCCACTTTGTCCGGATCGCGGAAGGAGGCCAGCTCCCCGGCGTCGGCCTGTATGGTCGGCGGGCCCGGCGCGCTTCCGGCCCGCTTTATGGCGCGCTCTATCATCGGCCAGCGGCGACAGTGGGCCAGACCGACCGGAAAGCCGGCGGCGATCTGGCGGGCAAGCTCGTCCTCGATTTCCGCCTCGCTCCAATGCTCGGCGCGCGCTTCCGGGTCGCGCGCGTAGCCCACGCTGTCGCGCTGCCTCAGGCCGAAAAGCTCGCGCAGTTTCAGGAGCGCGCTCAATGGACCGAAAAGGGAATGACTTCGACTATCTGCACGCGAAAGCGCGCCTGCGCGAAAAGCCGGCCGGAATTGACGTAAAAGCGAGGGAAGGACGCCAGGCTTATAAGGCCCGATGCTTCCCGCGGCCTGTTGCGCTCCTGTCCCCGCAGCGCCTCGCGCAGGGCCGAGCGCGCCGCGTCCTCTAGCGCCGCGTAGCGGATCTCGAGCCAGGTGGAATCAGGCTCCGGGCCGTAAAGCGGGGCCGATCCAAGGCCCTGCGCGTTTCGCAGCGTTCCCATGCGCCAGCCTTGCAGGCGCATTTGCTGATGCGGGTCCATGCTGTAGTCCGCCCAAACGCGCAGGCGGGCGTCGGCGTGAAACACGTCCGTAACGGCCAGCCTTGGATCGCCCCAGGCGATCTCGCCCCTGGGCTCCAGCGGGCCGAAGCGCTCGGGGATTCCCCTTGCCGCCTCGCCGATCTCGTAGCTGAACGACCAGCCGTAGATCATGGCCGAGAAAAAAAGCGCCGCCTCCTGCAAGGCCCGCCGGCCGGCGCTTTCCGGGCTGAGCGGATATTCAGGATCCGGCCGGTCGCCGTGGATGGGCTCAAGATCCACCCAGACCTCGCCCCGGATGACAAGCTCGTCGGCGCCGAAGTCGCGCTGCTGCGCCGGGGCGGGAAAGAGCCGCGCGAGAAGGCCGAGAAAAATGAGCGGGAATAGCGCCAAGGGTCTCATGCCTCATTATCGGCGCAGGGGCGCCCGATTGAAAGCCCCCGGCCAAATTTGCTATGCTGGAGCATGGCTACCGACGCTCAGAGCAAGGCCGACGATCTGCGGGCCTTGGCGAAAAATCTGCATCCCCTGGAAGTCCGCGCCCTTCTCGCCTACGGGCCGGGCGACGAGCTTACGATCGAGAGGGTGGAAAAAGACCTGGGCTTCAAGCCGGGCAACGGGAATCAGGCGCTTTCGTGGCTGGTCGGGAAAAACCTGGCGCGCGAGCTACGGCGCGAGACGCGGGTTCTTTTCGAGCTTACCGATTTGGGCAGGCTTTGGCTGGAAGGCGGCCATCCTCGCGCCCGCGTGTTTGAGCTTGCGCTAAAGAGGCCGGGCGAGCTTGGCCTTGCCGAGCTTGGCGCGGAATTGGGCCTTGACCAAAAGGATTTAGGAAGCGCCTTCGGCGCGCTTTCGAAGTCCGGCGCGCTCGCCCTGGACGAAAACAAAAGGATCGTTCCGGCGGCGGGCTCAGGCGCTACGGACGCGGCCGGCGTCGCTATCCTTGGCGCGCTTCTGGAAAGGGCGGCAAAGAGTGATCCGGCGCAGCTTGAGCTTGACAATCTGAGCGATTCGGAAAGGCAGGAGATCGCGCGCAATTCCAAAAAGCGCGGCGCGGCGGACGCGGCGTTTCGGGAGATAGAGCGCGAGACCGCGATCTTCGGCCTTCTTCCGGCGGCCTTCGAGGTGGCGCGCTCCCTGCGCGAGCAGGGGATCGCCGGCGACGAGATAGGCGCGCTTACGCCGCGCATGCTTGAAACCGGCGCCTGGAAAGGCCGGGCCTTTAGGTCCTACGGCGTGAACGTTCCGCCGGCGCGCCTTATTCCCGGCCGAAGCAACGCCTACGCGAAATTTCTTGAGGACATTAAGGACAAGCTCGCATCCCTGGGTTTCGAGGAATTCGACGGCCCGCTGGTGGAAACCGAGTTCTGGAACTGCGACGCGCTTTTCATGCCGCAGTTCCATTCCGCGCGAGAGATTCACGACAGCTACAGCGTCGCCGATCCGGCCTCCGCCGACGGCCTTGCTCGCGCGAAGTCTATCGCCGAGCCCTGGCTTTCCAACGTCGCCTCGGCGCACGAATGCGGCGGCGCTACCGGAAGCCGGGGCTGGAGCTACGCCTTCGACCGGGATTTTACCCGCCGCCTGATGCTGCGCAGCCAGGGCACGGTGATTTCCGCAAAGACCCTTCCCGTGGCGAAAATTCCGGGAAAGTATTTCGGCATGGCGCGCTGCTTCCGCTACGATCACGTTGACGCGACGCATCTTCCGGATTTTTTTCAGACCGAGGGAATCGTTCTGGGCGAAAGCGTCAACCTGCGCACGCTTTTGGGAATGCTTGAAATGTTCGCCGTGGAAGTCGCCGGCGCCAAGGAAGTGCGCTACGTTCCCGGCTACTTTCCCTTTACCGAGCCTTCGGTGGAGATACACATAAAGCATCCGGTTCTTGGCTGGTTCGAGCTTGGGGGATCCGGCATTTTCCGCCCGGAAGTAACCGAAAGCCTTGGAGTTAAGGTGCCGGTGGCGGCCTGGGGGCTGGGGATCGATCGCATGGCGATGATGGCGCTGGGAATAAACGACATGCGCGAGCTTTTTACGTTCGACATTGAAAGCGCCAGGCTGCTCCGTTCCAAGCCGACGAAGAGCGAAGGAGGCAAAAATGCCTAAAATAGAAGTTACGCATGACATGTTCTTTCGGCTTGCCTCTCCTGACGGCAAGCGCGCGTGGAATACAAAAGAAGAATTCGAGGAAGCGCTCGTTTGCGCCAAGGCGGAATTGGACAGCCAATACCCCCCCCCGGGGGGGGATCCTTCGGGATCCCCCGGGGGGAATCCCGAGGGAATGATAAAGATTGAGCTGAACGACACGAATCGTCCTGACTTGTGGGGAACGGCGGGGCTTGCGCGCCAGCTTGCCTCGCACTGTTTCGAAAAAACATACGAGTATCCGTTTTTTTCGCGCCCCGGCGACATGAAAAAAACAAGCCGTCATGTCATCGTCGAAAAGTCCGTCGAAAAGGCGCGGCCCTTTCTCGCCGGCTTTATCGCCAAAGGCGCGGCCATTTCCGACGCGGGGCTCAAGGACATGATCCAAACGCAGGAAAAGCTGGCCTGGAATTTCGGCCGCAGGCGACGCGGCGTTTCGATGGGCCTTTACCGCGTCTCGCGCGTTCAGTGGCCGATTATTTACAAGGGCGTGGATCCGGACGCCGTTTCCTTCGAGCCTTTGCAGTGGGAAGGCAAGCTAACCCTGCGCGAGATTCTCGCGCGTCACCCCAAAGGGCAGGAATACGCCTTCATTCTGGAAAAGGAGCCCGCGCATCCCTTCCTGGTCGATTCGGCCGGGAACGCGCTTTCCTATCCGCCCATCATTAATTCCTCGGATTCGGGCGCGGTGCAGGTGGGCGACACGGAGATTTTCGTCGAGCTTACCGGCACGGACATGCGCATGGTCGCGCTGGCCGCTTCCATCGTGGCCTGCGATATGGCCGACAACGGCTTTGAGATAGAGCCGGTCGAGGCGCGCTACGAGTCCGACACGCCTTTTGGAAAGAACGTCGTCTTTCCCTATTACTTTCAGGAGCCGGTTTTTTGCTCGCTGGCGCGCGTGGAAAAATTCCTGGGCGAAAAGCTTTGCGCGCAGGATTGCATTCAGGCGCTTGCGCGCATGGGGGTTAAGGCCGAAAAAACCATGTCGCGGGAAAAAGGCTCTGCGCCTGACTCCGCCGAGGTCGAGGGCGTTCTTGCCCGGCCGCCCGAATACCGCAACGACTTTCTTCACGCCGCCGACATAGTCGAGGACGTGATGATAGGGCGCGGCCTTGGTTCCTTCAAGCCGGAGCGCCCAAGCGAGCCGACCTTGGGACGGCTGAGCGCGCTTACGATTTTTAGCAGAAGCGTTAAGGAAATTTTCGTCGGCCTGGGATTCCAGGAAATGATCTATAACTACCTTGGCTCGCGCAAGGAACTGTGCGACAATATGCGCGCGGACGGCAAACGGATGATCCGCATCGCCAACCCCATGACGGAAAAATACGAGTACCTGCGCGATTCGGTAATCGCCTCGCTCATGGCGAGCGAGGCCGTTTCCGGCCATGCCGTGTATCCGCATAAAATTTTCGAGGTTGGAAAAATCGCCTTTTTGGACGAGGCCGAAAATTACGGCACCGCGACGCGCCAGTACGCAGGCTTTCTTTGCGCCGACAAGGACGCGAACTTTAACGCCGCCGCCGCGTACATGCAAACATTGTTTTACTATTTGTCCCTCGAATACAAGGCCGCCGAATCCGACGATCCGCGCTTTATCCCGGGCCGCGCCGCCGCGCTAATTGCAGGCGGAAAGCCCGTGGGCGTTTTTGGCGAGATTCATCCCGAGGCCCTGGATAACTGGGGCGTCGCCGTTCCCTGCGTCGCCGGGGAAATCGACCTGGAAGCGCTTCTCGCGCTGTAGCGCTTGGGATGAGGGGGCGGCGATCCATTGCCCAATAGCGCCGGGACGATTCCGCGATGGATCGCTTTGCTGCGCTCGGGGTGGTAAAATTGATTTCCCTGCTTCGACGTGTATTCCGCTTGACGAAACGGCATTTTTTGTATAACTTATTATCATGCGATTGAAGGCCCAGCAAAAAAATCAACCGGCGCCTTCGTCCGTAGGAGGAAAATGAAGAAAAAACTTGCGCTTGCCTTGACTCTTGCGACTTTTGTGTCCGCCGGCGCCGCCTTTGCCAGTCCCGTTCATCCGGGCGGTCTTGGAATTGGCGCGCTTTGGGGGGGGACTATCAACAACAACGACTTCCATAACAACGTGGCCCTCTCTTTGAAGTTGCCGGGCATTCCGATTTTTTGGGGAGCCACTGTCAACTTTGGAGAAGCTTTTGGCATTGGGCTTCAGGGAGACTATTACTTTCTGGGCGGCCCAATCGTGCCGACGCTTTCATGGTTCCTGGGTTTTGGCGGCTACGCCGATATCCGGCTAGGGGACAATGCTTCCATCGGTTTCGGCGGGCGCCTGCCCATCGGCCTGACATGGCAGCCGATCAGCCTTTTGGAGGTATTCCTCAACGCGGCGCCAAGACTTGGCGCCAGGATACAGACAGGCTCTGGCGGGGGGTTCCATTTTCCAAGCGGTGGCTTCTTTCTGTTTGAAGCCGGCCTTAGGATCTGGATTTAACAATGCGGCCCGCGCTTTTTGCGCGGGCTTTTTTTTGTGCGAGCTTTTGGCCCCTACCTGCCCATGCTTTTAAAGCCCTGCACGCGCGCGCTGGCCGTCGCGTCCAGGCCGGAAACTTTTCCCTCGATCAAATACCTGTAGCCTATGCCGGCGACCATCGCGCCGTTGTCCGCGCAGAATTCCGGCGCGGGAAAAACGCCTTTGATGTCGGCGCGCGCGCCCAAAAGCGCGCGAAGGCGCGAGTTCGCCGCGACGCCGCCTCCCAGTACCGCCGTCGAAAGGCCGGTTTCGCCCGCCGCCTCGAAAAGCGCGCGCAAAAGTATGTCCACGGCCGTTTTCTGAAACGACGCTGCTATATCCGCCGGGGGCGCGTCCCCGCTCGCTCCGCTTGCGCGAAATTTGTCCAGCTGGTTGATCGCGGCGTTTTTCAGGCCGGAATACGAAACGTCGCAGCGGCTTTGGCCTTTTTTCAAGGTGGGCATGGGGAAGCGAAAGGCGCCTTCGTCCCCCTCGCGCGCGAGCTTGTCGATAACCTGGCCGCCCGGGTATCCAAAGCCGTGGTGCTTGGCCACTTTGTCGAATGCCTCGCCGGCCGCGTCGTCCACGGTGGCGCCAAGAACGCGTATTTCGTCGAAGCCGTCGGCGCGGCAGATTATCGTATGGCCGCCGGAGACTAAAAGCCCCAGAAAAGGGTAGGGCGGGACGGCGCTTTCGCTTTCGCCTGGCTTGCGCAGGCGCGCCGCGTAAAGGTGGGCCTTCATGTGATCCACGGCGATTAAGGGAAGGCCGCGCGCCCAGGCGAAGGACTTGGCAAAGGAAAGGCCGACGATCAGGGCGCCCAAAAGCCCGGGCCTGTTCGAAACGGCCACCGCGTCTAGGCCATCGGCGCCAATGCCGGCGCGCCGGAGCGCCTCGGCCACGACGGCGCCTATCCACTCGGCGTGCTTTCTCCCGGCAATTTCCGGCACCACGCCGTTGTAAGGCGCGTGGAAGGGAATCTGCGTGGCGACGACGTTCGAAAGCGCGATCTCTCCGTTCCGGACGACGGCGGCCGCGCATTCGTCGCAGGAAGTGTCTATGCCCAGTACGTTCATCTTAGCGTCGCGGCACGAGCTGGGAAAGATAGCTCGCAAGCAGGTCCCTATACTCGCCGTCGATTCTTTGCTCGGCGACGATAAAGACGCGGTTTTCCGCCTCGGACTGGGTTCTGTGCCCCTCGCGCAGGGCGAAGTTGAAGGGCAGAAGAACCGCGCCGGATTCAATCTCGACAAGGTTCGCGGCAAGCTCCATGCGCGCGAAAACGTTCGCGCCTGAGTGATCCGTGGGCAAAACGATCGCCTCCACCTCCAGGGCATAGCGCGGGCTTGCGCCGCCGGTCCTGAATCCAAGCTCGGCGAAGGCCCGCGCGAAGGCGCCCTGAATCCTGCCGGCGCGATCGCCGCGAACGTTTACGGCGATGGGAGTCTGCGCGGCGATTTCCCGCGCCGCGCGCCTGAGGTCGTCGCCGCGCGCAAGGCCGGGCTGAGGCGCGCCCAAAACGGAAAGCACGGCGCCGTAGCTTAAATTGACGTCGGCGATCACGGCGGCGGCCTGATGGCGCGAAAAGCCGTCCAGGGTATTTCTCCGCTCGGCCGGAATGTCGACAAGGTTTTCGATTATTTCCTGATTGGCGCGCAGCATTTCCGTGTAAAGCCGTATCGCGCGGGCCCTGTCCATGACGGCAAGCGCGTGGTGGCTTCCCCGGCCGTCCGTCCAAAAGTCGCCTATCTCAACGCCCATAAGGTTGTCGATTCCGGCCTCGAGTACTATCGTGCGGTCAAAGGTTACGTCCTCCCAGGTGGCCGCCGCCCCGCCGGAAATCATTTCCCGGTAGGATTCGGCGAGCCTTGAATCAACCTGAACATCCACGCCGAATTCCATTATTAGAAGGCGAAGCGCGTCGGCTTCGGCGGCCTGGCGGCTTTCGCCCTGCCCGGAGGCGAGCAGGTACGCCGGCCGGGATGCGCGGTAGCCGGAAAAATTCCTTACCCATTCCGGCTGTTCCGCGCCGGGCCACACGATGGACGGAGCGCCGGCGCAGGAGGCGAGCGCCGGCGCGAAAGCCAGCGCGAAAGCTAACCGTGAAAAAAAACTTTTCGCGCCCATCGCGCCTCCCCGCTCGTTTTTGTCGTAAAGAAATTCATACACGCTACCGCGCCAGCCTGCCGACGGCAAGAGTGTAGACCGACATGTCCCATGGGTCTATCCAAAATTCTATTATCCTAAAATCCACCAGGATTCCCTCGCTCCTGGAACTGATATAGCTTACGGAGCCTTGGCCCGGCGCGTCGATCTCGAAAATCCGCATGTCGCTACCCCCGGCCATAATCATCCTCGCCGCCGCGGCCTGCGCCGATCTCATGGCGGTATCGCGCAGCCAGATTTGGTTTTGCGAAAAGCCGACGGCGGTCAGGTGCCCGGCGATCCAGGGCAGGTTCGCGCCGCCGGCCCATTCCGGCCGGCCCTGCGCGTCAAGTCGCGACGAGGGCGTCGCGACGCGCGAGACCTGCGCGCCGTAGGTAAAGCGCACGAGCGAGCCGGAATCGAACAATAGAACGTCGCGATCCGGATCGAAAAAAAGGCGGTCGAGGAAGCGCTCGTGGTCCTGAATGAAAGGCCGCAGATCCACGCTGGATTCGGCTATAAAGTCAAAAACGCTTGCGCCGGAGCGCTGGAAGAATTCCACCCGTCCTTCAAGGCCGTAAAAAAGGGCCACCTTGCGCGCCGCGTCGTTTTTTGCCGCGTCTATCTCGTCCGCGCGCCGCGCAAGCCGGCTGGAAATGCCTATCACGACAAGCGCGCCTTCGCTCGAGGCAAGGACGAACCGGCCGGATTCCCACTGCGCCGGCATCGAGAACGAGTCGCCGGCCTCCCTTAAAGGAAGCTGGGCGCAGGCGCTCAAAAAAAGCGCCGCGCCCAAAGCGAGAAAGGCCCTGCCCAAGGAGAATCCCGCTATCCCGCGCGGCGCAATCAGCGTCGCGCGAGCGCGCCTAGTCGTGGTTCCTAAGAACCGGCGGCTGGGAATTCTGATCCGTAAGCGCCTGGTTCATGCGATCCAGCGCCCACTGCGCGTTGGCCATGTGAGGGGCGAGCGCGGCCGCGGACTGGCTTGCCGTCATGATCTCGTTGGCGATGTTGTCCGTGGAAAGAATCACGATGGTGATCTGCTCGCCGTTGATCATAAGCTCGTCCTGAATCACGGCGCCGCGAAGCTGGGAGCTGGCAAGGGTCTGGGTGATGCTTTCCTGGAACGAAAGCAGGGCCCGCTGCTCGGCCTCGGAGCCGGCCATGTAGTCGGTAACCATGTTGCGCACCACCACGTCGAGCTGGCGCACGATTTCGGCCCGCGCCCTGGCCTCGGCGATGTTTCTCGCCATCGCCCTGTTCGAATGCACGGAGGTCCCGATGCCCAGAAGCGCGTTTTCAGGCGACCTTTGCCTGGTTTCGCGAATAAAGCGGCTGACCGGATCGTCCTGGGCAGGCCCGCTCGTGCCGCAGGAAACGGCCATGAAAGCCGAGGCGACGGCCAAGGCAAGGATAATAGGCAATTTTCTCATTCCACTCTCCTCCAACTGTTTTCACGCCAATTTAGACGCTGCCTCAATTATACGGGAAAAGGCGCGAGGGGTGAAGCCCCACGCGCGGGGCGTTAGAATCTGAACCTAAAGGCCAGGGGAAGCGTCCAGACCATAGGCGCCTTGCCGCTTTTGTGAACGTAATTCCCGTAAAACTGAAGGCCGGCCGAAAAGGCCATTCCCTGCAGGTTGAAGCTGGCGTAAGGATTGGCGGCCCAGTGAACGAGCGTCTTTACGTCTTCCGAATAAGCTATGTCCATCGCCAGGCCGCCGTAGAGCGCGACCACGGCCCCGGGAGCGATCGCGTAATAGGGAGCCACGTCCGCCGAAA
>Ga0131853_10019268_pt1 | contig 12418 bp, 4 predicted proteins | sample TergutLab28metaG_FD_92764 | JGI IMG/M metagenome (GOLD analysis project Ga0131853, IMG submission 92764) | Labiotermes labralis P1 segment gut microbial communities from Petit-Saut dam, French Guiana - Lab288 P1 (version 2) (version 2) | ecosystem: Host-associated > Arthropoda: Insects >...
AACAACAGGTGCATCATCTACAATAACCGCGCCGCCCCACTGGTCGGCCACGCGTGCTGCCAAGCCAAAACCATCCTGGCCAAGCGGTGCGTTTGCAGCCGCGGCAATGGTAACGACCGCTGTGCCGTCTTCGCCGATATAGAACCGTGGCCCGCCTACAACGGATAGACCCGGACGCCATGCGACGTTCAAATCAATCCATGCACCGGCTGGCATGTGCTCGGTTACAACGGTAATTTCAGCAGTGCCATCTTGGTGTACTGTTACAGGGTTTGGCGTAACACTGATAATTGCAGGTTCTGTTATTGTCTGTATTGGCCGGAATACTGCTGTAAGTGTTCTGTTATCGCGGATGTTAAACAGATACATATTATTGTTTGCGTTTGGCTGCGACACCAAGGTGCCATCTTCAAACCAGCCTACAAACACATATTCCGGGAATGGGAACGCCCTAATGGCTACTTGTGTTCCATAAAGCAGTTCGGCATATCCATGGGTGAGAGGTTCTACAATTTCCAGAACGGTAGACCCTGCACTTACAGAGCCTCTTCCGCCTTCAATTGTTACATCAAGCCTTAAAATTGGCGAGAACATAGCCAGGATATTCATGTTGCGCTCTACTGTAAGTGTAAACGGATTAGCGGCGGAGATGCGTGTACCGCTATCATACCAGCCTATAAATACATAACCTGCATCTGCAACGGCTTCGAAGTTTAGCACTGTACCGCCATCAAACACGCCGCTGCCTGCGGTGTAAGTTTCGCATGGTATTACCGTACCGCCTGCACCAGCATTTACACTAATGCTAATGATACCGCCAAAACGCGCTTCCAGCGTTCTGTTTTCGGTAGCGGCAAAAGTCCATGGGTTGTCGCCGCTTACAATTGCGCCGTTTTCAAACCAGCCTATAAAATTATAGGTTGCATCTGCTACCGCGGTTAGCGTCACATTGCTGCCGATAGGAACCAGCCCGCCGCCTGTTGCCGTGCCGCCGTCTGTCGCCGAAACGCTGACGGTCACATAACCTGCGGTGGTTGTTCCGGTTACGGTGCCTATTTCGTGGTTGGACGTCACTTCTACAACAAGGTTTTGCCCTGTCATGGCAGAGGTTACCTCAAGCACAGGGCCGGTACCTACAACAGTACCATTCATAAGCTAAGTGAAAGTAAGGTCGCCTATATGCCTGCCGTTGAATGTTGCCGTAACGGTTTCTGTGCCGCTATCCAAGGCATTGTTGAACAAAATATCGCCTTGAAGCATTTGCGGGGTCACAAACACGTCTGTTAAATCGAATACAGCTGCACCGCCGTTTTGCGGCCTCATTTGGAAGCCGGTTATTGCGGTGTAAGCTTCCGCAGGGAAACGCGGAGCCGCAGTAAGGCTGCCGTTTGCTACACGATAACGGAAGGCTTCGCGGTCTACCAGCAACTCATCATTTATAAGCACGGTTGCATACTGGTTATCCAAGTCAATAATCATGCGAACGTAAACCCAACCGTCTTCCAAATTGCTCATTACCCCAGCACCCGGGCGTTGTTCACCCTGCGTGCCGGTATGCGGCGGGTTTATATTGGAAATTTCAAATGCATAGTTGTGCAGGTTCGCCGTTTCGCTAAACTGAACCACCGTAATAACAGGGATGTTATCACCCACGCCGTCTATGGTGCCCAGCAGTTCGATCGCGTTAAACTGCCCTTGCAGCGTTCTGGTCCTGTAGCTTACCTCAAACACGCCGTTTGTAATTGGCGGGAAGTGATATTGTGCAATATGGCGGTTTGCGGTGCTGGCAGAAACCAAGCGCAGTGCATTGCCGCCGTCATTTGTTTCAACAACACGGTGGAATTGGGCGTTTGCATTTATTGTTACACCGGGTTGGAATGGGCCGTTCAGGTTTGGTGTTTCGCCGGATATGAAGCCGGGGCGGCCGCCAAGGGTGCCGTCTGCTAATATCCTATCACCGGTTGAAAGCGCGTAGCTATTACCTACAACCTCGCCGGGTTCTGCCCAGTCAAAATTGATTAACCTGTGCGGCGGGTGGTCAAGCGTTTGTATCTGCACCGATACAGGCGATGATAACGCGCCGTCAATAGAACTGCGCACTTCAAGCGTGTATGCGGTGTTTAAAGACAGCGGTAACACACGTACGTGCGTTGCGCCAGGCGCAGTGGTCATTGTGCGCACGGTACCGTTGTGAGTAAATGTTATTACATGAGAAACATTTGCGGCAGGTGTGCCCAAATCCAGAACAGCGCTGTACGTTGTTGTGCTGGATACTGACACAGCAGGGCCGCCCGGCGAAACCGCAACATCAACGGAATTGCTTGCAAACCCGCTTGCTGTTGCCGCAATACGCACCTGAATCATACCGAAAGCGAAAATTGCATCCGGGTTGGTTACAGCTGTCCATGGCGTTTCATCGCCTTCTCTATATTCCATAGCCGTTGTAATACCGGTTATCGTGCCTGTGCCCGGTGTGCTGGCAAGTCCCGTAGGTTCTGCCGGGCGCGCTGGGATAGGAAGAACTTGCGGTAAGCTATCAATGAGGCCCTGAGTACCGTCACCGCGCCGCACGATATTAATCGTTTCGCCCATCCAATTTTCGTCAATGGCAATATGACCGGTTGCATCCGCCACAAAGAACGCGGCAGCACTATCTACAGTAATACTGAATACTGCGTTTGGCGCAAGGCCCGTAAGCGTTTCGTCAAAGAAGTTAATTTCTGCTGCCGGTGTAGGTTGAACATCACCGCCATCAATTGCCCTGGCCGTAATAACCGTGGCGCGTGTTACTCTTGGGATGGTGATTGTTTCAAAGTCAAAGATTGTGAAATTACCGGTGTTTGTTGGCAGGCCAAGCGCATCGATGGTAACCGACGCGTTGAGTGTAAGCGGCATGGTGAAGTAAACAACGCTGCCGTTTTCTATCCAAAGCGTACCGTCCGGCTGCAATAAAATTACCGGGACATCAATCACTTCGTATCGTGCACTGCTTTCGGTTATGCGGAAGTTATCAATAGATAGAGTGCCTTGGTGTGCAGGAAGACTGCCGCCTGCGATATACACCCGGGTAATATCACTGATAATTCTTGGCGCAAAAGTTGTGCCTGCACCATGGTGGTTCCTAAAGCGCATCCAACCGTCGGTTGCGCTATCAATTATCGATTGGTCGGTTAACGGACGCCAGTTGGCCACTTGCTGTGTGTTTACAGGCTGCCCGTTTACATAAGCTTGATACCTTTGCGTTGCTAAATCAAGCGCGACGCGCACAGGCATAGGGCCGTATGACGGCAAATAATGGAAGTTACCAGGGGCACCGTTTCCGGCAACACCCGTAAACCCGGTAACGCCTGTACCGTGCGGGTTGGCATCTGCGATAGACCGGTCTGTGTCAAACCCATCCATTCGCCAGCCGGTTGCAGGATTTTGTATACGCAAATGCCCGCCCATGCTGTTATTATTACCCGGGTTCGCAGGTGCTCCGCCTGTACCGGAAAATGCGATAATAACATCTATCGCGGCATTATGCTGTGTTGTCAAATCAAAATCAACGATAACAACACTGCTGCCTACAGCTTCAAAACCATGGGAACGCGCTTCCGCAGGGGCTCCCCAAGGTGATTGCTCTACAGACCAGCCTTGTGGTGTATCGGGTAGTACAATATTCTGGCGTGTAACACTAAGCACGTAAACCGCACTTTCACCGCCATTTTCGACCAATACATATGCACGTTGATTGTAGTTGCCGTCAAAGTGAAGGGTCCTGCTTACTATTGACGAAGTAAGCCCCGGGTCGGAGAACATTGTCCATGTCGCCCCCGCACTTACCGAAAGTTCTACAGGGAAGCTTGCTTCGTTCGTGATTGCAAAGATGGCATTGCCAACAACATAACTATCGAATCTGTTGGCTATATCCGCTACCTTCACAGTTGGGACGGCAGTTGTTTCAACCGCAACAATACCTGTCCTAACCCGCACTGTATCAACAGGGTCTGAGCCGGTAAGGTCAGGGTTATAGTTTGTAATTTGTGCGTAAAAGAACCTGACTCCTGGGTTGCGCGGTATAAGCGACAACAAATTTCCGCTGCCCACAGGGCTGCCACCGTACGTTGTCGCATTTGCTGCTTCAAACCACTCGACAGTGGTCGTACCCAAACCATGCAACATGTAGTCAACACTTAAGGTAACGCCCATGTTAACCTGGGTAGATTGGTTAAGCGGCTGCCTTGTTATGGTTGGAACTGCCGCGGTTCTGTCGGAAACAAAACCTGTATCCGTTGACGGGCGCGTTACTACAATTGTGTAGTGGTTTAGCACGGCGGTACCCACGGTTACAACAAAGGTATTTGTGCCAAAATTAAGTGCTTGTACCCCTAAGTCGCCGCTAAGCGTTATACCAGCTTCCACGCCAGCCAAAATGTTTACGCTTTCCACATCGCTTGCCACAGTTATAGCGTATAGGTTAACAGCAGGCTCAAACACAGGGTTAAGCGCAAGCAAATTATTGTCCGGATAGCTGAAAACCTGCAATGCGGTTAAAGTATCAAACCTAAACAATTCCAAAATTTCACGCCATGGCGGATACATTACGTCCATAACGGGGCCTGCAACTACCATACGCTGCGACTCATCCACTTGCATGATTGCCGCAAATAGTTTGTTGCGTTCGTCTGCAAATGTGCGGAAATTTTCTCTGTTTTCTGCACTTATAGCGGCAGATACACTTGAAGCGTAGCTTACTATCATAGCAAAAAACGCAGCCGCGGCAGAATCTGCACTTTGCGGGGGTTGGCCTGCAAGCTGCAAGCCAAACTCTGTTATCAAGAAGTTTTGGGTTGCGGTTCTTGTGTCAAGATGCGTGCGGACACCGAAAAACGCATTCATTGTAATAACGCGGTTATGCGCGTTGGCGGCTACATTGTTCGCATGATGCACACGCACAGTGTATCCGGGTTGTATTGATACGGTATCATTTATCGCCGCATTTGCTTCCGCCGCTGCATTGGCTACAAACGGCCTGACATGCACTATTTCGTCATCTGAATTTAAAATGGTCACGGTTGCGTGGTTGGTAGCACCATGCGGGCTGCTTGGCGTGGTCAAAAGGCCCTGGATTCTTACCTCGTTTGACACGGTATCAATGGTTACTGTACCAAACAGACGGTCCTCTAAGCCATGCAGATTTATTACTTGCTGGCTCATCATTTCCGGCAATATTTGCCCGTAAGTCACCGTCCTGGTGTTTGAGCCGCCCCTTACCGTAACGCTATCACGCGGCACAATGTATGCCCTGTAATTACTGTACGGGAAATAGGCGGTGTATGCGCCAATGGGTATATTTTCGAAGCGGACAACATTACCCGTAATAGGCTGCCTGTCCACTTCAACTGCACCGGCCATTAAATATACATACTTGCCCATGATTTGGTTAATGTCATCAATGGCGATTGTATATTCCAGATATGCAGGGATATTCGCATCGGCAAGAAGGTCTGCGCGAATCAACGAAAATTCTGAAATAAGCCCATGTTCCGCGACAAGGTTTGCCCGCGTTTCTGCGCATTCGACCATGTCATATAGTATAAGCATGCTTGGCAAATGGGAAACTTGGTTCCTTACTGTATCGCTGATATTTACGCCATATGCCTCAAAATACGGAACAAAGTTAAGTCCCGAAACCAGGCTAAACAAAAGCGCGTGTACGTTGTAGTTAGACCAAGAGCGTGTGCCTTGATAATTTACGGCAAACCATTCGCGGTAAAGGCGGTTGAATGCCCTGTAGCCCTCGTCCATACCAACGGCTTCAAATAATATGATATAGAAATATGCCAGGTATGGGTCATTCGAAACATGATATGGTACACCTAAGTTAACCCTGAGGTTGTGAAAGCGAGGTTCTGCATTGTGTCTGCCGCGAAATGCGCCCAGGTTTTGCGGTGCGCCAAAATTGTGCTGGTTACAGTTAGAATCAAAGAAGATAGAACTGAAAACGCCATAATGCATACCGTCGCCTATGGTGTTTATGTGGTTTGCATGGTTATATCTCATTTGTGCCCTGCTGGCTTCCAGGCCGCCGCCTATCCAGCCGGGCATACCTTCAAAAGCAGGGTCATGCCATGGGAACGGTACAAGCGGATGTGTTGGAAGAATATACCGCTCTTGATAGAAATGCGAATACAAGTTTGTCCACACTTCGCCTAAATTACCGCGGAAGTGAGTGCCTTGGTAACCGTGGCCAACTTCGTGTAAGCTTCCCCAGCTTCTTCTGATATAAAAGCGTTCGATACTGCCAACAGGGTTATTTAATGTGCCTGTTGTACCACTGCTTTGCCCCATGTGCGTACCGGTCCAGTAACCTGCACCGGCTCCTCCTACATGCGGGGCGGCAAAAATAGAATTGCTGGGTGCGCTATGTCTTGGGTCTGTGTCATTAAATTCTGCAGCATCCCAAACCTGAAATTGGCTAAGCCTTTGGTGCGATGGGTCAAGTCCGGCCCAATAATCAAACACAGCCAGCATGTGATCGTAGTACCCAAGCACTTGATCCAGGTTAACAAAATGTCTTAGGTCTGCGATTGCATCCCATGTGCCGCTCCAAAACGGTATGCCAGTATCTGCATAATTGGGGCCATGTATGACAACCGGCAAAAACCTGTCATGGATGCTGGCAAACAGTTGCACAGAATAACCGCGAATAACGGCATAAGGCTGGTCTGTCCAGCTTGCAATAAATGCTTCATGGGCTAAACGTGCTTCAGGTGTATCCCAAGCATCCCAAGCGGCATAGGTTGTAAAATCGTCATTTACACCCGGTATCCAGCTGCGGCTGTCGGTATAGTCGTAAATCGGTAAAATTGGTACGTTTGGCAAAATTTCAAACTCGATTATTGGATTAGGGGAACCGGGAATCGCAAACGGTGTGCGGATAAACGGCACTGTATAGCGGGCATTTGCCCCACTTACGCCGGTTATAACAACCCAGTTACCATTACCCGGGATTTGGATATTTTGTGTGCGGCTTGCCCCCACATGGCTGAACAAGTCTAGGCCAAGATTGCCGGAAGGTGTAGGTCTATTGGTGTTAAAATTCATCCACCAAGTATCCCCCACAAAACTCGGATTAACTTGCCTTACCCTAAAGCTGGCACCGGGCGGCAATATAAAGCCAAGTGCTTGCTTACCTGCACGGTTTGCTCTTTGGAAGTCGTACAACCGCATATAATGCACATCTGCATCGCTAATTGTAGCAATTTCCATTAACTGCGTTGGAAAGTACGGGACATCTAACCCCGGAAGTTGAAGCGGAATAATAGGGGCCGGTTCATCTGCCAGGCTCATGGCCATGGCATGCGGTTCATCAAATTCTGTTGTAAAAACCAATGGTGTCTCTTGCTCTTGTGTGGCGGCAGCGGCAACCGGTACCATACCTATGGTACTTATAGCCATTATCGCTGCCAACACGAAACATGCAATTCTTTTTTGCATTGTGAATCTCCTCTCTCGACTTTTTCCCTATACCAAATTGCGACCCAAATGGGTAAAAAAAATCAACAAATCAAAGGCATCACCCTTCGTGTAAAAAATTGGTGGCGTAATATATAACAAAGGGGGCTCTTGCAAGCTGCAAAAGCAGCAAGCAACGCCCCCTTGGATCTATATTGATACTACATCTTTACTTATTGCCTTGCCATAAAGCGGTCAAATGCTGCTTGGTGGATAGCTACATATTCGTCTGCGCCAAGTGCAATTGCACCAGCAACAAATGCGTCCCACTGGCTGGCTATATCTTGCCAGTCACCGCTTATAAATAGCTGAACATTTTCGTTCAGGTATGAGTTTAGGTTTGGACGAATGTCGTTTAATGTGAAACGCTCGTCAACAGTAAAGCTAAGTTGCGGCATCATACGTGGAGAGAAACCACGATGCGGTGCCCACATTTCTTGTGCCAGTGTGGTTTCGGCTGTACCAACAGCAAGTTCGTAACGTAGGTCTGCCATGTATGGGAATGCGCCTACAGCACCATTGCGTGCACGGATAACTTCAAGCACAGGTACGCCATGCTCGTGTACATATGGTAAGAATGCTGGAACGCCGTCTACATATTCCCATGTGATACCGTATGGGCCAAAGTTTAGCAGGTTACGGCCGTGGCCATGGTATAAGAAGTCCATCATCATAAGTGTGCGCTCGGGGTGTGGGTTGTGTGGTGTAATGGCCCAGCCATTGTTGTTCATTGGCGCACGCTGTACTTCAGAAACCCTGCGGCCGTCTGTACCGACAACAGGATATATGGGCATCATTTGCCAATCTGCGCCATGCAATTCTTGCATTTGCGGTATCAAGTTACCTGTAGACATTGGGAAGTTGTGTGTAAAGCCGCCTTGGTTAGAAGTCCATAATGCAAGCCTTGGGTCGCCTGTACGTGTGAAAAGTTCTTGGTCGATAAGGCCTTCGCCGAACCAGCGAGAGAAGTTTTCAAGTGCAAACTTGAACTCGTCAGACAGCCAGATGTGATACACTTCGTCCCTGTCTTCCATTGGGGCAATACGTGTGCCGGTTTCGTTACCTGCACGGCGTGCGCCAAACATTGGGAAAATAGCACTCATAGCATCTTGCCAGCCCCATGACCAGAACCATGGCACTACATACTCTACACCTAAGATTTCAGGCAATTCGTCCCTAAATGCAAATAGGGTTGCTTCCATTTCTTCTACAGTGTTTGGAACAGGAAGGTCGAGTGTATCAAGCCAGTGCATTGGTGCCCAATATACTTTAGAAACCGCAAATGTGTCGAAAACGTCATTTAGGTTTGGCAAATGATAGATATTGCCGTCTGGTGCGGTAATACCTTCACGTATCATTGGGAAACGTTGCATTAGGCTATAAAAGTGAGGTGCATAAGTTGGAATTAGGTCTTGCAATGGAATAAATGCACCTTCCATACCAAAGTCCATAAAGCGCGGTGCCAAAGTACCGCCATAAATGTGAGCAGGGAAGCCTTCTACAGCTTGTAGGTTAAATGCTTCGTTTACGACTGTGTTAACAGGGTCTGCAACGCCAACTAGGTGTACGCCTGTGTGTTCTGCAACTTGCTGCCATACACGCCAGTCTGTATCAAAAACAGCACCGGCAAAAATGTACCAGATGTTTAGTTCAACAGGCTCTAAGCCCTGTGGTTCCGGTGCTGCCGTTGCAGGTGGTGCCGTGGTTGGTGGTGCAGTTGTGACGGTTGGCCCCGCGGTTGTGGTGGTTGGTGGTGTGGTGGTTGTGTCGTTATTTCTACATGCGGTAAACATAAACGATGCAGCAACCAGTAATAATACTACAAATAAAATCTTTTTCATTTTTGTTGCCTCCTTTTAAAATTGTGGTTATATGCAAACCTTCCCGTATCAGGGAAAGGGGTTGCCGTATTGGAGTTTACGCTTTTATGCCGCCCTCCATAATGCCCCGTTTAAAATATTTTTGCATTATCGGGAACACGATAAACACCGGTATCATGGACATTACAATGAGGGCATATATGGTGGTTAATGGGCTATGCTGCATTGCAAATTGGTCTGCAATGGTTGCGAGTTCTCCCATCTCTTGCATTTGTATTATTATGCGCCGCAGGAACAGTTGCAGCGGTATATGGTTCTCATCCCTAAGCAGTACCGATGCCATTATCCATGCATTCCACGTTCCCATAGCAGACATAAACCAGAACACCACAATGGTAGGCTTTATGGATGGCAGGCCAACATTGGTGAATACTTGCCAGTCGTTTGCGCCGTCAATTTCTGCGGCATTGTACAAATCTTTGGGGACGCCCATAAAGGCACTGCGTATGATAACGATGGTAAACGCACCCGCACCGCCAAGTATTATAAGCCCCAGCGGGTTGCGCAGGTTAAGGTCGTTCATGAGTATAAATGTTGGTATCATGCCTGCGCTAAAGAACATGGTTACCATCATAAAAAGGTTAAAAAACCGCATAAAGTGTAGCTTTTTGTGCATTAGGGCGTAGGCCGCAGTAAGTGTTAGCACCATGGAAAATGTGCTGGATGCTGCAGTGTATAATATTGTGTTTGCATACGAACGCCAGAATAACTCGTATGCAAAAATATTGCGGTATGCCGATATTGTAAACTCTACCGGGAAGAACATTACCGCGCCCCTGTCTACAGCATCACCAGAACTGACGGAGGCAAAAAACGAGTATAAAACGGGGTATGCAACAATAAATACCAGCACACATACCAGCAAAATGTTTATTAAGTTGAATATGCCATCGTTGCTTAAAAGCTTTTTCGATTTATTTATTTCCACACCATCAAGCCTCCTTTAGAACAGCGAATTGCCTTTTTCTTCCGACATCCAGTTTTTGACCATGTTTGCGCCAAAAACTAATATAAATGCCGCTAAGCTATTCATTAGCCCCAGCGCAGTGCCCATCGAAAAGTTTGGCGGGCTTTGCGTAAACGCCGTCCGCCACATAAATGTAGCAAGTACGTCGGACGTAGCGTAGGTTATGGGCCGTTGCAGCAGCAGTGCCCGCTCCAGGTTTGTGCCCAGCAGCCCGCCAATGCGCAGTACAAACATGATGGCCGCCAGGTCTTTTAATCCCGGCAAAGATATATGCCATATGCGCCGTAGGCGGCTTGCACCGTCAAGTGCCGCAGACTCGTATAATTCTGCAGAAATACTGGTTAACGCCGCTAAGAAAATGAGAGAACCGAATGCGGCATTTTGCCAAGAGCCAAGGAAAATGAATATGCCGCGGAAATATTGCGAAAGTGCGATAAAGTCTATCCCAGTTTCTATAATACCAAGGCGCATAAGTACAACGTTGATGATACCGGTACGTGGCCGCATAAACGCAATTGCGATACCCACTACCGTAACTTCTGCAAAAAACCTGGGCAATAGCAAAATACTTTGAGAAACAGCCCGGAACTTGCCCATGCGAAGCTCGTGGTACATGATGGCTAAAATAATGGGGATAGGGAAGCTGATTAACAGCTCTTGTACACTAAGTATAAGGGTGTTTTGTAATGCCCTGAAAAACATGTCCGAACCGCGGCCAAACAGCAGTTGATAAAAATTGTCCCAGCCTACCCGCGGGCTGTTTTGGATGCCCAGGAAAGGCGAAAAGCGCATCCATGCCATTTCCAAATAACGCATGGGCCAGTATGTGAAAATTGCCGTGTGAATAACAAATGGCAAGAGCATTAGATAAACCATCCAATGCCGTTTGAAGCTTTGGGGCAGGGTCACAAACCAGTTTGCGATACGATGTGCAATGGCATCTTTAGGAACCTTTGCACGTTTGGGTACTTTAGTTGTTGGCTTACTCATGATGCACACCTCTTCAATGGCTGTTAGTAAGATAAGCTACCTAACACATTTTAGCATGGCTATACGGGTTTGTCAATCATTTTTTACAAAACGGTTACAGAAATTGAATATCTCGCGGGCAAAAATTTATGCAATAAACACCGTCCTTGACAGTATCAATAACGATATCCTGCCCAGATTGTGCGGTTTTTACTGTATTGCCCTTTTGGTCTGTAACGGTTGCACCCACTATACCGGGATAGCGTATTTGGCAAATGCCCCCTACCCGTGCAGTTATCATCAGCTTTGTAATACAGGAATTGTCCCACTTACAATCTATTACAAAGTTACCCCTTGCAACCAAACCGCTATAGCTTCCATTTGCCCAGCTTAAAGGCAACGCCGCCAACGGCTCTATGATGTTACCGTTGCTTTGCAGTAACATTTCCGCAACGCCGGCCGTACCGCCATAGTTGCCATCTATCTGAAACGGTGGGTGGGTATCCCAAAGGTTGGGTAATGTCCCTACCTTCAACAAGGTTTGAAGCAATACATGCGCACGGTCTCCACACCTTGCCCTGGCCCACAAAAGCAGCCTATGGGCCATCGCCCAGCCGGTAGATTTGTCACCTCTGCTGTCCAGCGTTACTTTCGCGGCCTCAATCCATTCTTTTGTATGGTCATTTATTAACTGCCCCGGAAACAATGCCTTTAAATGCGAAATGTGGCGGTGTTTTGGGTCACCAATTTCCCCATACGCACCTTCTTCGCGATATTCCTTTATCTGACCCGATTCGCCTACAATAACCGGCTCAAGCTTATTGAGCTGATGCTTTACTGTGTGCACCAACTCGTCGTCGATACCTAGTATTTTTGCGGCTTCTATTGTATCCCTGTGGTTTTCATAAATCATTTGCTGGTCGAAAGCACAACCGGTAGTCATATAATGTTGGCCGGTATCGCGATCTTGCTGTTCCGGTGATGCGGACGGGTGCGCCAGCAATAAGCCGTCCTTTTCCATAACGACTTTTGACAGAAAATTGGCCACATCGGAAAGTATCGGATATGCGGTGTCTTTTAGTATAGTTTTGTCGCGGGTATA
>Ga0131853_10019269_pt1 | contig 12418 bp, 8 predicted proteins | sample TergutLab28metaG_FD_92764 | JGI IMG/M metagenome (GOLD analysis project Ga0131853, IMG submission 92764) | Labiotermes labralis P1 segment gut microbial communities from Petit-Saut dam, French Guiana - Lab288 P1 (version 2) (version 2) | ecosystem: Host-associated > Arthropoda: Insects >...
AAGCACAGAGTTGTGTGCATGTTGTACAGAAACTCAGTAAATACAGAATTTTGTGCATGTTGTACAGAAACTCAGTAAGTACAGAGTTGTGTGCATGTTGTACAGAAACTCAGTAAGCACAGATTTGTGTGCATGTTGTACAGAAACTCAGTAAATACAGAAATGTGTGCATGTTGTACAGAAACTCAGTAAGTACAGAGTTTTGTGCATGTTGTACAGAAACTCAGTAAGCACAGAGTTGTGTGCGTGTTGTACAGAAACTCATTAAGCTACACGGACGTGAATCTGCCAAGAGTCTAACCTACATTCGATGCCGAAGTTGGGAATGCGTATAGCCACATTTCCACTGACACATACCGCTCAATGGTGCGGTTCACTGGGACAACTTTACCTCACATCTATTTCTGTCTCTATACTTCCTTTACAAATTATCCCTTCTAGCTGTTCAGTGCTCATACTGCATGATGCAGACGGGGTTTGATTCTACTCTTCATGTTTGTACAGATGGAGTTAATTTGAATTATTACGGCTGGGAATATTACGGACGAAACAGAAGGGAAATAAGTGTAGTGAAGAGCTTATGTACGGGATTAAAAATAAAGTATAGTAATCAATTTTGTTAAGTTGCAACATCTGTTGTAGTCTGACATACACGTTTTCCGCGAGTATTCAGGGTCTTCATAGGCGCCACATGGAAAGATGGAAAGCTGAGACGAAATAATGGAAATGGTGGGAGTTGTTTGTATTCGTGAGATATATTCCTTCTCCAAATATCGGGTTTGGAAGCATTGAGGTACCGGACTGCTTGTATCTGCTATTTGAGGTGTCAAATGTGGGTCGAATCGAGAATCGTGACCTCTGGTCTGAACTGGATATTGCCTTCTGCATTCACCTTGCGGTTCTGAGGGTAAACACGCTTGTCGCTCGCTTTCTGGAGAAAGTTATTTTATCAAAAACGAAAGTTGGGAAACAGTCAACATTTTATTTTACAAAAACGGAATATATTTGTTTTTCAATGTTGTAAATTCCTAGTTATGTTTTTTTTTCAATTTATTGATCCATTAGTAATTTGAAAATCCTGGGCCAATGTAAATGTTTTGGAAAGAAAGTTTGTCCTACAATTTTTCTTTTTGTTTTGTATGGGTGTGAATCTTGGTCTGTCATGGGGAGGAACATCGGCTGAGGGTGTTCCAGCATACAGCAGTGAGGGGCGAAGTAACAGGGGATTAGCTAAGACTAAATAACAAAGAGCTGTATGATCTGTACTGCTCACCAAATATTTTTGGGGTGATCAAATAAAGAAGAATGAGATTGGCGGGTCATGTGGCACGTATGGGAGACAAGAGAGGTACATACAGGCTCTTGTTGTAACACGTGAGGGAAAAATACCATTTTGAAGACCTAGGCTTAGATGAGGGGATATTAAAATGCACCTTCAAGAAGTAGGATGGGGCGACAGGGACTGGAGTGCTCTGCCTCACTATAAGGAATGCGATAATGAAACTTCGGGTTCCATAAAATGCAGGGAATTTCTTGACCGATTAAAGACCTGTCAGGTTCTCAGGAATGACTTTGCTCCCTGGCGGTATACCGGGATTCACTCGGATACCTGAGCAAGAACAAGAAAAGCCCGTACTCTTCCCGTTAGGTGCCTCTCAGAAGAAAGGGTTAGCTTGGTGTTACACTGATCAGCGTACAGTGTTAGATAGGTCAGAAGGCGAACGAGGAATAAAATACGAAAGATTTACAATACAAGCAACCAGTCATAAACGCAGCACTCGGATCATGTAAAGTACTAACACGGATGGGCTGGGCTCTCATCACACGCTTGCATCCCTGATACATTACAGACGGGGCATTCACAAACATCAATAAAGAAAAACAGAATTAAAAAGAGAGAGAGAGCTTGTATGGAGAATAAAAAACATCATGTGACAATTGGTGGAAAGGTGTAAAGGCACGCGGTGGAAATAATTGTTTTATGTGGGGGGTGAAACAAGAATTTGTGTTAATTATTTCTCCCGCCTGGCACATTTATAAATGTTGGGAAGTGAACCGATCGGAGTGCTTACAGTGCAGATGATTGGAGCTGCGCTTTGTCGTCTTTTAATTAATCCTATCAGACAACTGGTGACATCGTAAACACTGTTTGATTTCCTTTTACAAAAATGTAACTTTTTTAGGCTCCTACGTGCTTCGAAAATCTGCTGTGGCCTTCATGAGGGAGCTACAGTGCTATAACGGCACACGTTTCGCCCAAATTTTCAGTAAATTTTAACACACACACACACACACACACACATATATATATATATATATATATTGTTTTTGGTGCGACAGCCCCCAATGGGCCAGGGTTTCCTCATTCACGAGGTTTCTAGATCTCACCAAACGACGCACCACAGCCGGTAAGACTCTTCTGGACGAGTGATCAGCTCGTCGCAGAGACCTCTACCTGACAACACACAACACTCACAACAGATAAACATCCATGACCCAGTGGGATTCGAACCCACAATCTTAGAAGGCGAGCGACCGCAGACCGACACCTTAGACCGCGCGGTCACTGGGACCGGCCAACATAACATCACTTAATTGATGCACAATATTTTAAGTGATTGTAATCGAAATATAATTTGATAATTAAGATGTAGAAACGCTCTCTCCAGGCACCTTGCAGGATCAGATATCCCCTGTTTGTAGTGGAGCGGAGATCTGAGGTTTAGACAAACGATGTTTACCCCTTGAATGACCATGCTGAGATAGTACCTTCTAACCGGTTTTTACCTTACAAATTCCTTCCTATACCATGAATTATTTTGACTTTATTTGTTTGCAAGTAAGCAGTTGAGCTGCCGTTTTAAAAGTCCAAAAAGTGCGCATGAATTTTTTTTAAGCTCACGGTTCCGTGCATCGTAATTCAATGTTCATAAAAATCCAACCAGATGCAACAGTATGCAGATATTTATTTACTGCAAAGTCACTCTACATGTTTCGGGTGTCACAGCACCCATCATCAGAAGTACTGGCCTGCAGGCCACGTTGAAGGGAAGTAGCTGTACCAGTATTATGACCTGTACTGGAGGCTGCGGTTACAGTTTTTAGTAATCCTGATGATGGGTGCTGTGACACCCGAAACATGTAGAGTGACTTTGCAGTAAATAAATATCTGCATACTGTTGCATCTGGTTGGGTTTTTATTAACATTGAAGCGCACATGAGTGTACTGGTTGGTCTTTTTAAAAAAAATCATAAAACATTTTTGAATAATTACAGGCTGAATTTGTATTGTATTCGTTATTTTTAATTGGGATAATACCGAAATTTTAAACGTAACAATCTCTCTCAAACTCTCCCATCCTATAGGAAAGACAATATGACGTATTGAAATTCCAGTCTACTAATGCCAGGGCGTGCCGTAGCTACAGGCTGGTGTATAATTTGTGTACTGCAATATTGTGACCATTAGCGCCACACGCACTTGATCTTACAGTAAAGAATTTGAAGCAAAATATTTCGACAGCGCTGAAATAGGAACAATTCTGTTTAGCGCAGCAACATTACTTGCTAACTGAATTGTTTGTGCAGCTTTATTATATAATATATATATTTCCGTTTTAACAATCCTAGCGAAATGAAGAAAACAGTGCAAGTTACGAAGTTATCCGCTAGAAACCATTAATTTCCTCTGTTTTATTCCGAATTACAGTCAACTCGTAAATCTTCAACGGTTTTCCCTAGTGGCTGCCTAATTTCGAAAAAACAAAAACATTCTGAAAAATTCTAGATATTTTGGACGTGGATACGATGCGAAAAAATTGACAATTATTTCGGACATTTTCCGTCATCTTGAATTTTGAAGTGTAACGCTTCGGCCTGGCGTTCTTTCCGTTATCAGGTGTCAGTGGGGGAGAGGTACCATCTATGAACTCGATATCGATCTAAGCTCCAAGACTGATGGTATATTTTTCTTAAAATCTTGAGATGAGCCCTTCGGCTGTTGTCAGTATTTATCAGCGTACGGAAAGACGGAAATTCGAAGATTTAGTGCATTTTAATAACATTTTTTTAACTTGTCGCGAAGTAGTCAAAAATATTGCTAAGGACATTAGACGATTAATTCTGCGGACCGAAGAAGGTAGCAATGAAGAATGACAGTGCTTATCAAGAAACTCTTAATGTGTGGACGTTGAAGTAAAAGTATCTTGTTTTGTTGACAAGTGAGCCGCTAATTGCTTACAGCTGCATTACAGTGTGAAATATCCGAAAGGCTTAACCTCAGTGAAAGACGCGAACATAAACAATAAATAGCTGAATTTCGCTCAAATCACATTTACAAACTATAGACGATGCTAGGCCTTACTTTTCCCTCGCTACACACATGTTTGTCGTGTTAGAAATTATTTACGAATAGGAGTAGAGAGTGGTAGTATTGGAAGATGTTCTCGAGTCTGTATCAGAGTGTTCATCTTTCCACGGCTTTGTGTGTGTCGTACGAGGTTCGATGTCGGTATCAACGTAAGTAATTAGGGAACTTTTAAAAATATTGAGGTTAGGACATTCTGATTCAATTTTCGTTACAGGTCATAGAGGTACGAAAGTATGTTAAAGTGCTCCCTCTACAGACTAGTAGCCATAAAAATAAATCTGTATTATAAATTACCCTTATACGTATATAACCCAAATCAAATACATAATATACATAAAATTCTTAGATTACTCTTGTCAAAAGACCGTGAATATTATATTGAAATCACAAAATCTTAAATGGTTAAGTAAACAGATTTTATCCTGTTGTAAAAAAAACAGCTGACACATTTCTCTAGACTTGGAAGAGAGAAAGGAGAGCAGTGTGGGAAATACACACACCGTTATTGTCTTAGAGAAAATAACATAAGAGATATATTACCTTTCAGGCCGACCGATATATTATAGTTCATAAAAATTTAGGGCCTAGTGGCAACTACAGGGAGTTCTATAAAAAACTGAACCCACAAGCACAGGAAGCCTAATTGCCTGCATTTTTATAATATATATATGTAATACCTCATCGAACGTTACAGTAGCTGTTGAGATCGTCTTTCGAATCTCAGAAATGCGTGAAATCTGATAGACAAATTATTAAATACTCTATACAATTTGAGTGTGCAAATTGCCAATACTGCAGAGCAAGTTTAAAGGACGCTACGTGACTCACAGAGCGCCAGTCACATTGCGGTATGTACGTTACATTGCATCACATTACTCTCAAAACACAATTTATTCTGCTGTCTGTAACAGACGTGTCGAAGCACAGGGCAAAGTACAGTTCTCTTTTCTTCGTGAGTGTGCAGGACAGTTTAATACAGGGTGTTTTTTTTATTGCGAAAAAAGGGTATAAGAAAGGAATGTGTGAAAAGTTTTGTAGGAAATTTAGACCACGGTTTTCGGATGTTTCCCTTACCTCGTGGTAAAGCATGTCTGAGGATTGAAGGAAGTCGTTTCAAAGACGTGTCTAACAAGCAGAACGAAATGTTACATATGTTATATGAGAAAATGTACGGCTGTCAGACATGCCTGCATGTAAACTTATAGCGTCAGTTTTAAATTAAAAACTTATATTTTGTCCACAAAAATATCTTTATATTTGCAGTATAACACTTACATTAAACATCCATTATTTAAAGTACGAGGGCGGGCTAATAAGTTTTGCCTCGACTTAAATACAAAATTAACGGGAAAAGATATTTTAATGAAATAGAAAGAGAAATATGCCTACATAAATTATTTTCAAAGCTGAGTAATTATTTTTCCACATAGTCACCATACGCTTCAATACACTTCCGCCAACGCTGCACCAGTTTTTGAAATCCGTCCTTAAAAAAATTGGTGTTTTGTTTTTGAAACCGTTTCCTCACTGCAGACTTCACGTCACCCAACATCTTACTGTACTCACATCAACACACTTCACCTTACCCAGCGTCTTACTGTACTCACATCAACACACTTCACGTCACCCAGCGTCGTACTGTACTCACATCAACACACTTCACGTCACCCAGCGTCTTACTGTACTCACATCAACACACTTCACGTCACCCAGCGTCTTACTGTACTCACATCAACACACTGATCACCATAAACGGCTTGCATTCGTCTGTGAATTTCAATTGGAGGAACTTTTCCCGCGGTTAAAAATTCAATAACAGCACGCTGTTTGAACCGAACGTCTGAAAACTCTTCCATTTCGTTGTGCACTGGGTGAGGACTGTAAGCATCTGTGTGTTCAAGGTGAACTGTGATGGAAGAGAGATACCATGCAACTACACAGAACCGGTTTTATCCAGATATGTCCAATGTAAACAAAAATATTACAGTGGAAGCAAAATTTATCAGCCCACCTACGTACTTAGCACGCCGATTGGTTTTAATGAAAACAAATTCTGTACTCTGTGAGATAAGAACTGAAGATTTTTATACCAAGAAAGATTACTTCTTGTCTTCAAAGGTTTAATGCACTATTCAGACCCTCTAAGCATCCATCTACTTAGGTGTAAAGGCACATACGTGTTTTATATGTAGTTACAGGCAAATATATCCACATTATAATGGAAAGAACGTAATTATGATGTTATTAACCTTAATATGGCTGGAGTGCCAGTTTCTGAGCTGGAAGTTTTACCAACTTTACAATATTTGATTCAAAACGTTTTGAAATTCACAAATATTACGTGACATTTGATGGTCATGCTTATTGAATTACATATTAGATTATGGAATATACCCACTTCAGTTATAACCATTGTCGCTGTATTGATAGCGCTTCTCCGTTTTGTGGCTCGAGTAGACGGACGCCACGTAACGGCGCGTGACTGCAAATAGCCGAAAGGAGTTTCAGAGAGTCAACAAGAGGTTGATGTCTTTTTTTAGGGTTTGAGATTAATATATCATCTCTGTAAAAAAAAAACTCTGAGAAAGTTTCCGCAAAACGTAGGACTGCACTTCGAAAGACTTAAGTAACCAGCATGTTTGTGAAATTTATAATTAATATTAATATCGATATTAAGAAAACAAGATTAGAGACGGTAGAAAGGGTTTGTCTCAAAACAAGGACTTGCGCATTGCTTACAAATTCCAGCTTCTTCAAAACGATGGAAATTTTTGTTACTAGGCTTGGTTGTTAGCAGCTCGCCCAAACCACAGGGTGCAGGATCACCCCTTGTCGGCTACCCGCGACTGCTCATTCAATATATTCGCAACCATCCTCCATATTGGAGGCCGTTCCTCCATCCTCAACCTGAGAAAGCGCCATGCCATGTTGACAGCGACCCATTGATCACATAACAGAGAAGCTTTGGTAGTTGCTAGGAAGGAGAATGGACAAGAAGTAAATGTTGACAAGACTAAGTACATGGTAATGTCTCGAGATCAGAATGCAGGAGGAAGCCACAATAGAAATACTAATAATAGTTCCTTTGAAAGGGTAGGAGAGTTCAAATATTTGTGAAAACCTTAACAAATAAACATTCTATTCAGGAAGAAATTAAGAGCATATTGAATTAAGGAAATTCTTTCTGTAATTCGGTGCAGAAAATTTTGTCTTCCAGTTTGCCATCCAAAAACATGAAGCTTACACATTAGAGAACTATAATTTTGTCTGTTGTATTGTGTGGGTGTGAAACTTGGTAGCTCACATTCAGGGAAGAATATAGACTGAGGGTGTTTAAGAATAAGGTGTTGAATAGAATATTTGGGCCTAAGAGGGACACGTTAACAGGGAGTGGAAAGAACTACATAATGAGGAGCTTAATGATCTATACTCCTTACTAAATATTTTTCGGCTGATCAAATCTAGAAGAATAAGATGGTCGGGGCATGTAGCACGAATGGGGGAGAGGAGAAGTGTATATAGTGTTTTGGTGTGGAGGCCTGAGGGAAGGATACCACCTGGAAGACCCAGACGTAAATGGGAGAATAATATTAGGATGGATATTCAGGAAGTGGGATGTGGGGGTTATGGACTGGATCGAGCTGGATCAGGACAGGGACAGGTAACGGGCACTTGTGAATACGGTAATGAAACTTCGGGTTCCGTGAAATGCGGGTAATTTCTGGACTAGCTGAAACCCGTTTAGCTTCTGAAGAAGGACTCTGCGCCATGAAGTAAGTAAGTAAGTAAGTAAGAAATTAAGTAAATAAGTAGGTAATTCAGACGCGGAACTGTTACTTTTGAGGGAATGGAGTCCGTCAGTGGCTTAGCTTTACGCAGATATTTGGAAAATGCGAAAGACAGAATATTACACTGCAGCAGTTTTAATTGATTTTCTCTATCATAACGATTATAAAATTTGCTGTCTGTAAATGACAGAAAGCTTTCCTTCGGCAGTGGCAGTCAGCCACTGCAGACGATGAATCAGCCTCAATTAAACTGACGCCAATCTGTGTGAATGTCACTGTCACTGTCACTGTCACTGTCACTGTCACTGTCTCTCTCGCGATAAAGAACAGCCACCAAAATTCATCGTCATTGATCGGAAATACAATAATTACTAGCGGTTGAGCTTGTTGGAAGGTCAAACTGAGGGTAGGCACAATCAATTTTGTTCGGTACTTTCTGTGTCAATGCTCGAATGGTGATTGATTATTACACGACAGCTCAGGTAGCCACACTGCGTTCTGCAGAACATCAAGTGCCTCTCCAGGCTCAGCACATCGATGGCCATTATGTTGCTCTCGGCTTTAAAGTGTCAGTTATATTTCAAGCAAATAATAATAATAATAAGTACCTCTGCGTTGGAACAGGCGGTGGCATAGTTGGTCGAGGCACTGCGCAACAATCCGGAAGGTCGCGGGTTCGATTCCCAATGTTGTCATTGGAACTTTTCATTGACATAATCCTTCCGGCCGCACTATGGCCCTGGATTGACTCAGCCTCTTGCCAGAAATGATACCAGGAATATTTCGTGGGGGGTAAAGGCGGCCGGTTCTTGGGGCTAACAACCTTACTACTTTAATGTGTCGATTTTCTAGAAATTTTGGGAGCCTTGACCTCCTGGAACCGTAAGGACTTGTCAAGGCCTGTAATAGCTTATCAGTACTTAATCGAATAATATTTTCAGGCAGACTAATCCTCTTATACCGAAAAGACGTGTCGCCACGTGTCGCCACACCCTAAACTTGTGCTGCTCTGAAATTCGATTATATTTGTGTAATATTACGAGAGTTGTTGTGCTGTGGTTTTCAAATCGAAGTTGTCATCTGGTCTGATTGTTAAAAACTGCGCTTTCTGAATGTACCACGTTTAGAAACTTGACTCTGTTTTCATCCTCAGGTGTAAAAGGGCATATTCCTGTTTTTTTGTTCCCCTTAGATAAAGCCGTACCGAGAGAGTTCAGCTTTAATGTGGCCGACTCCGTTTTCGACCTTATTACTTAAACAAAGCCATTATCCGGCACGGCGCATCTTCGTGAGGGGTCACATAATGTCTAATTTAAGTTTCATATTAATAGTAATGTTCCCTTTTTTCTGCCATATTTAACCCGTCCATCTTTATCTCCCTCAATGTACATTCTCATGTTCCTGAAGTTTCCTTTTTTCCTCATCACCTTTTCTATTTTCCCTTTTCTATTACCTATAAATATTTCACTACTCCCTTTTTTCACGTGAGGGCGGGCGAAAAATCTCCTGTGCCATTACTCTATCATATTAATGTCACTATAGGAGGAGCCATTGAGGTGACGTATTGTATTTTCTTACATTGTTGCATTAATCTGCACCCTGTCACTGAAATCAGGCACGTCCTTACTGATACGGTTTTCACAAATGTGTATTGTGTAACCTGCACGTAAGTTAGCATTTTAACGTCTTTGTTTGTGTGTCTGTAGGTAAGGCTTTTTGTAAAGGTAGTTAGAAGATGAAACTAAGAATTTAAAGTGAACACACACGTTGCAATTCATTAAATAACGCTCTCATTAATATAAAATTACGTTAATGTTGCATAGCTTCTTAAAATTCTAGCCAACAAAACACACAGCTGTATAATTGTCACAATACTATTACACTGACCACCAACTCCTACATGCATACATATTTTAGGCCTCACTCGTCCATCATCACGGGCCACTACAACTTACATTTAGTCACTCTCTAGTACCCTGATGTTTTGTTTGTAAAGCTAAAGCAACCCCATTACAGACTTGGACAGGCCCTGAGGGTTCCAATAGTTTGAGGATCCCAGATTTCAAGACAATCACCACATGAAAGTGGTAAGGTTGTCAGCCCTATGCACCGGCTGCCTTTACCCCCCCAGAAAATATTCCTGGTACCCATTTTTGTTAAAGGCTGTCAACCCCAGGGTCAAAGTGCGGCCGGAAGGATTATGTAAATGAAATATTCCAATAACACCATTGGGAATCGAACCCGCGAACTTCCGGATTGTTTCTCAGTGCCTCAACCAACTGCGTCACCGCGTACAACCTTGTCTTGCATGCAGACCGGCTAAAAGCTCTCCATGGTGGATCATATATATATCGGTTGAACACGCACAGTAAGTAACAGCAGCTGGTTACTGAGTCCAACAGGCAACACTAATCTACCACTACAAGAACATTAGAAAAAATTGTGTACAGCAAGTGCGTCAGTATGATACGATAAGACACGTAAACAATTGCAGTTGATTATGAATTACGTTTATTTCCATAAATGTGAAAGGTACTAATTGTAAAAGATCGAATGCACTGAAGCTAGCAATTCGATCCCGCTTAAGTCAGTAATTAAAATTTATATATATATATATATATATATATATATATATATGTATATAACTAAATGAACAACGTTATGAATGTCACTTAACATGTGCAGCAGTGTGGCTAAACACGTAGCAATTGGGTCGAATACGGTCCAATTAGACGAAAGATCGCACCATCAAACCTACCGGCGCAGTAACCAGCTGCTGTTACTTTCTGTTCGTATTCTATCCGATATCGTTTTGTTCCACTTTGGAGAGCTTTCAGTGGGTCCACATACCAGACACCCAGGACACTAGACAGTGGCTTGACACAGCTGGTAGTGCTGTGTGATGATGGGCTAGATGTACATGTAGGAGTTGGTGGTTAGTGTAATAGTATTGTGACAATAATACACCTGTGTGCTTTTGTTGGCTAGAAATGTGTTAATTGATGGCAATGCACGGATTGGAAAATGTAAAATTCTTGGCGTGGTTTCTAATAACAGAATTATTTTGAGGCGCTTTTCGCACAATTGCGAAAAGCGACAATTAGCTTCGTCATGTCTGTCCGTCCGTCCGTCTGCATGGAGTAACTTTGCTCCCTCTGGACGAGATTTCACGAAATTTGATATTTGAGTATTTTTCTAAAATTTGTGAGAAAAATCCAAGTTTCGTTAAAATCTGACAAGAATGATGGTTACTTTACCAAAACCTGTGTACATTCGTGATAATATCTCACTCAGTTCTTCTTAGAATGAGAAATGATGCAGGCAAATTTGTAGAGGAAATCAAAACAGACATTTTGTTTTGAAGTTGTTCATTCCGTGCATTTTTTATAGGACAATATGCTCAGTTTTATGTCCAGTAGCATGTTTTTACATCGTGCCTTTTATGAGGTAATGTGGAAAAACGTGGTACAACCAACACAAGCCACAGATGACAATGTGGAACGTTGCATGCTCTTTGCATGCTAGATAACGAAGGCTATAAACACACAATCAGAATATGTAATATTTATTGCACTTCCACATTAGCAATGTTTTCTCAAACGCCTCTCGGCATATACCGTTTGTAGTGCACTACGCCTCTTGTTTCATGTGTGTACATTCCTGATCCCACAAACTGCTATTCATTTACGAATTTGATAAACAGAAAGTATGATTATTTTTGTTTTTCAAATACCAACTTATTGCGCTATTTATTTACTTGATAAAAACACACGTTAAAATACGTACGTCTAATCCATTAAAATTTTTTAATATAACACTCCTACATGTTTCAGTCCTTCCGGATCATCATCAGGGAGTAAATGTTCCTATGTATGAAGTTATTGATTATTTCTATATTTGTTGATGTTATTGGTATGATGGCAGCATGCATGTGGTTGTATAGGTTATGTTGTGTTCGGTTGGTCTGGCAACGATCAGACCAACCGAACACAACATAACCTATACAACCACATGCATGCCGCCATCATACCAATAACATCAACAAATATAGAAATAATCAATAACTTCATACATAGGAACATTTACTCCCTGATGCTGATCCGGAAGGATTGAAACATGTAGGAGTGTTATATGACCGCCTCTGTGGTCTGGTGGTCAGAGTTTCTGGCTACAGATAGAGAGGTCCCTGGTTCGATCCCCGGCGCTACCAGATTTTCTGAGTAGTAGTGGGTCTGGAACGGGGTCCACTCAGCCTCGTGAG
>Ga0131853_10019270_pt1 | contig 12418 bp, 12 predicted proteins | sample TergutLab28metaG_FD_92764 | JGI IMG/M metagenome (GOLD analysis project Ga0131853, IMG submission 92764) | Labiotermes labralis P1 segment gut microbial communities from Petit-Saut dam, French Guiana - Lab288 P1 (version 2) (version 2) | ecosystem: Host-associated > Arthropoda: Insects >...
ACGTCCTCGCAGGGAACCGTGTGTACATAGACGCGATAATCGCCGTCAATAAAGTGGATTTGATCGACCCGGATAAGCTCGACACCGTATATGCGAAGCTTCCGGACATGAGGAAGGTCCCGGTATCCGCCGCCACCGGATACGGCGTAGAGGATCTGAAACAGGCGCTCTTCGACACGATAGGGATGATACGCGTCTATCTGAAACCTCAGGGCCAGGAGGCCGACATGGACGTACCGCTGATAGTGAAGCACGGCAGCAGTATAGGTGATGTTTGCGAACAGATACACCGCACGTTCCGGCCTAACTTCAGATATGCGATGGTATGGGGCGACAGCGCCAAGTTCCCCGGCCAGACGGTAGGGATAGACCACGTGGTCCGGGACGGCGATGTTGTCACGATAATCGTGCGCAGGTGATGCTCACAAGCTGACAACGGAGCAACAGATTTATTTCCGTTGTCACATTTCAGCGCATCATGATCCAATGTCCGCGCGGAACCAGGGATTTCCTTCCCAACGAGATGGAAAGAAGGAGACACTACGAGAACATCCTCAGAAGAACGGCGGGGATATTCGGTTTCAGGGAGATAGCGACGCCCATATTCGAGGAAACGGAATTATTCACAACCAGGTCCGGACCGAACATATTGAACGAGATTTACTCGTTCAAGGACAAGGGCGACAGGGACATCGCGTTGCGTCCCGAACTGACCGCTCCGGTGATGAGGATGTTCGTCAACGGCATGAGCAATGAACCGCGTCCGCTGAAGTTGTTCTATTTCGGTCAGTGCTTCCGTTATGAAAGGCCGCAGAGCGGCCGGTACCGTGAGTTCTTCCAGTTCGGTGCCGAACTGATAGGGAATGCGAACGCCGAGACGGATGCGGAGGCGATAGCCTTGGCTGCATCCATGATCAAGTCGTTGGGGTTACTCGACTATAAGATACGAATGGGGCACATCGGTGTCCTGAGAGGTCTGCTCGCAACCGCGGGCATCCCGAGAGACGGGATGGCAGAGGTACTTCAGAAACTTGACAAGAAACTGTACGACGAGGCGCGCCCGATGCTCGAGGCGGCGGGTGCGGACAGCGACGCCATAGACCTCATATTCAAGATCACGGGAACGGTCGGCGGGAAGGAGGTGCTCGATATGCTCGACCTGGTACCTGATGAGGCGGCTTCATACCTCAGAGAGCTGACAGAGATACTGGAAGCGATGAACGTGAGGAACGTGGAGATAGACCTCGGTGTCGTGAGAGGTCTTGATTATTACACGGGGATGGTGTTCGAGGCCGAGGCACCATCGCTCGGCGCCGAGAAACAGATATGCGGAGGCGGTTCGTATTCGCTCTCAGAGCTCTTCGGCGGCGAGAAAGTGTTCTCCACCGGTTTTGCGATAGGTTTCGATCGTATATTGTTGGCGATGGAAAAGGAAGGACAGACGTTCGAGGGTAGGGGCGTGGATGCTTACGTGGTCCCTGTGTCCGATGATGTGAGAACGGATGCAGCAAAGATCGTCTCTATGCTCCGCTCCGGCGGTGTGTCAGCGGACATCGACATAATGAGGCGTAAGATGGCCAAGGCCCTGAAGCATGCGTCCTCGGTGAATGCGAAATATGCGATCATCGTCGGAAAGAATGAATTGGCCGAAGATTCCGTTACGGTAAGGGACATGACCACCGGCGATCAGAGGACGGTACGTCTGAACGATCTCGCCTCTATGTTCAATTGACTTCGGAACGGGCATCCAGCTCTATGTTCAGGAGCGCATCGGCCATCGTTATCATCGGGTCCGAACGTCTTCTGTGTGTGAATCTAGCGTAACGGATGTTCGACGCCATCGCCTTCGCATCGCCGTGCAGCCCGGCGATGTTGTCCGACCTTACTTTGAAGTTCCCTTTCATCTGCTCCGTCACGAGCTTCGAGTCCATGATGAACTCCACTTCGTCCTCGCCGGAATCGACGGCGTAGCCGATCGCGTATATCAGACCTCGGTACTCTGCCGCATTGTTGGTACCTACACCGATGTATTCAGCGTACTTGTGTACTATCTCGTCATCCCTGCAGACCACCACCGCGAACGCGGAATGCCCCGGATTGCCGCGCGACCCTCCGTCGGAATATATTTTCAGCGGCATGTCAGTACGTGAATTCCTTCACGGCGCGGTTGTCCTCATCGACCGCGACCGCCTTGGCCTTTATCGGCACGTCGGTCAGCTCGAAACCCATTATGATTATCTTGTCGCCGACATCGCACAGATGGGCGGCGGCACCGTTCAATGCGATTATCCCGGACCCGCGGTCCCCTTCCATCGCGTATGTCTCGAATCGATTGCCGTTGGTCACATTCGCTATGAAGACCTTCTCACTCACCCATATGCCGGCCTTCTCCAAAAGATCTATGTCAACGGTTATGCTACCTTCGTAGTCGAGCCTGGTCTGTGTGACCGTCGCTCTGTGTATCTTGCCGCGGAGCACCCATCGCATACACGTCAGATAAACATCAAGTTAAAGAAACTTTCTGAAACGCGCATGAGGCGCGCATATTATAAAAAAACATCAGTAGCACATATTTCACACGTGTGAAATACTTAGTAACACGAATTTTAAAAAAGCGCATAACTATAAGTACCGATTCGATATACCATGAAAAGACGACAATGCAAGGGGTCGTGATGATATGATAACAAGTAAGGTCATTGTAATAGCCGTTGCGGCACTGTTCATCGGAGGGGCGACCGTAGCGGTCGCGTTCTGGCCCGAGGGGGAGAGCGGCAAAGGCGGATGGTATTCGTGGGACCCGGCAGTAGGGGAGGTGGATTATTCCAAGATATCCGCCACGCCAAAGATAATTGATGCTATCGAGGGCATCTATGGGATCGTCTACGGCGATCTGCCGGAAAAGGTATCCGTGCCGGAAGGGAGCGAACTTACATATGCGTCGCTTGTAGAACATACAGATGACGGCATCACCATAAATGGTGCCAGAAGAGGAGCGGGCGGAACGCCGACGGCGACACCGGTGTCCTTCACGACGGACGAGATAAAGGATATGAGGATAATTTCGTACGGACTCGGTTTCACTGATTCGTATGTGCAGATGCTCGGTGCGGATGTGTGGGATTCCGTCGTAGCCGCCGGGAACACCACGTGGAACGGTTACTCCGCGAACGGCATGGCCGGAGGGACACTCGGTTCCGAGTACACGTTGAGCGTCGATTCTCTGAACGCGTTCTTCAAGGACAGGGACGGATGGGAGGATGAGACCTTCTGTCTTGTCGTTTGGGGTTACATAACAAATTATGATGCTCTCATGACCGCGATCTCCGCTATCGGCGGTAATGTAAAGGTATTGTGCATAGACTACTATGCCATCACATCGCTCGGTTACCTTTTGTCGGTGGTCGACGCATTGGGACAGCTCGTGGGTATAGATACAGCCGACAACGCCTCGCTGTCGGATTTCCAGGACAGGTTGTACTCAATGACGGCATCGATCACCGAAAATGACCTGACAGTGTACATGGAACTGCCCGCCGGAACATCCCCGGGCACGGGTACGCTGACACAGCTCTGTTTCGATGTCCTTGAGCTAAATAACATAAACAAAACGGCCGGGACGAGCATCCTCAGCGATGAGGTGGTCGTGACCTCGATGCCGGATGTGATACTCTTCGATGTCAAGGACACGAGGACAATGGATCAGAGGATGCGTTTGGTAACCTGATGCTAAACTTTTTTATCTCATTATTTATGGTGGGCCTGTGGAAAAGAAGACCGTGGAAGAGCTTAACGAGATACGCAAACGGATCTTTCGGAAGAACCTCATAGTCATTCTGGCAACAGTCGCAGTGATCATCACATCATTCTTCGTTGCCATGAAGATAGGTCCGACACAGATCTCATTCGGAGAGATACTCGGTCTGCTCGCCGGCAACGGGAGCGCAGGCGATATCTATGTGATGCGTGACATCCGGTTACCGAGGATACTCTGCTGCGCCATGGTCGGTGCGGCGCTCTCCGTCGCGGGAGTGGCGATGCAAGGGTTGTTCAGGAACCCGATGGCGTCGCCATCCGTACTCGGTGTGTCGTCCGGTGCCGCATTCGGTGCGTCGCTCGCGATGGGTTTCGGGGTCGGTTCCGTCCTCGGAAGTTACGCCGTTCCTATGCTGGCATTCGTGTTCTGTTTCGGGACCATGTTCCTTGTGTACATCCTGGCCAAGACCAGCGGAGGCGTTTCCGTTGCGATGCTGCTGCTCGCAGGCATCGCCGTCGGTGCATTCTTCAACGGGATGGTGTCGGCGATACAGTACATCGCCGACGACAGCACCCTGCCCGGTATCGTATACTGGCTCATGGGAAGTTTCTCGGCATGCGGATGGTCCTCCTTCCGACTGGCCATCGTACCGATAATGGCCGGCATAATCCTGATATGGTTCTGTTCCAAAGAGCTGAACCTCATATCATTGGGCGAGGAACAGGCCGAGAACCTCGGCGTCAACGTCAACAGGACGCGCATACTGCTACTTGTCGGATCGTCGCTGGCAGTGGCCGGTGCGGTCTCCATAAGCGGCATAATCGGCTTCGTCGGTCTGATAATACCGCACATCTTCAGGATGATCGTCGGTCCGGATCACAAGTTCCTGATACCTCTGTCCATCATAGGCGGAGCGGCGTTCCTGATGGTCATGGACGCCGTATCGAGATGGGTTATATCTCCGAACGAACTGCCGATAGGCATACTGACCGCATTGCTCGGAGCACCGTTCTTCATCTACATCATGAGAACGAAGAGAAAATTCATGCTCGGAGGTGACTGATTGCTGCTCGAGATAAACGACGTGCGGTTCGCATACCACTCATCGGACGTCCTGAAGGACATCTCCTTCAAGGCGTCCGGCGGCGAGGTCATCGGGATCCTGGGGAAGAACGGATGCGGTAAAACGACACTCATGAAGTGTATAAACGCCCATCTGGAACCGCACGCCGGCTGTGTGATGATCGATGGGAAGGACGTTTCGAAGACGACCAAAAGGGAATTGGCCAAAACTATGGCTGTGGTCGCTCAGCACGTTAACCTTTCGTTCCCGTTCACCGTCCTGGAGACGGTGATGATGGGTCTGTACCCAACATCGGAATGGATGCGACCGCCCTCTGACGAGGAGATGGAAAGAATACTCGAAGCGATGGAGTCCACCGGCGTGACCGATTTCGCCAGCCGCTCCGTGACCGAATTGAGCGGCGGAGAGAGGCAGCGCGTCCTGATCTCCAGAGCCTTGGTGCAGGATCCGAGGATATTCCTTATGGACGAGCCTACGCTGCATCTTGACATAAACCATCAGTTCAACCTCATGGAACTTGTCGTCCGGCTCGCTAGGGAGAAGAACATGTTGGTGATCGTTGTAACTCACGATATAACGTTAGCCGCCAGATATTGCGACCGCGTCCTCCTCATGGAGAAGGGAGAGATAGTCGGTTCCGGAAGGACCGAGGATGTCATAACGGTGGACAATCTTGAGAAGGTGTTCTCGGTCCGCGCGGATGTCTCGTATGACGAACGGATATGCGGCCTCAGCGTAACGTTCCTCGGAAAGAAATGACAGCGATGAGAAAAGAGTATAGCGGAATGGCGCCCTGGCCGGAATTCGAATCCGGGTCGAAGCCTCGACAGGGCTTCATGATAGGCCGCTACACTACCAGGGCAATAGAACCGCCAATACTCAGCCCAGTATTTAACCCTTAAGGTTTGCATGGACGGTAACAAATTTCAATGTATACGTCACTGACCTCATGAGTACATGCCGAAACAGAAGACAGTATCCGATTACATGGTGACGGACGTATCGTCCGTTGAGTCGGACATGACGGTGGGAGAGGTTTCCAGAAGGATATGCGATTCGAACTTCCACGGATTGCCGATAACGAAGAAAGATTACCTTGTGGGTTTCATAACCGCCAAGGAACTGCTCAGAGTGTCCGACCGTCCCGACGCGAAGATAGGGGATGTCATGCAGATGGGGACCATGTGCGCCGTCCCGGAGATGTCGATGGACGATGCGATGCGCGTACTGTTCCGGTACGGCCTCAGGAACCTGCCGGTGGTGGACAAGAACGGTAAGCTGGTCGGCATAATATCGAACATAGATGTTGTCAGATCGCACATCGAAAAATCGAGGCCCAGTAAGGTCCTCTCGGTAAAGACGTTCCTGGAGCAGCAGAACGGCATCCATTTCAAAGTGGTCAGCGGGGATGTTCCGCTTAATGAGTTATTGCCGACGCAGAAGGAGGTCTTCATGGATGAGTTGGTCGGACGCTCGTATGAGATAAAGAAAGGATTGAACGAACCGCTGATCGTCGTCAAGAGACGGAGAGGATATCTTGTAGTGGACGGTCACCATCGGGTGATGGCGGCGAGGCGCATGGAGTACGCCGCCTTCAACGCGGTCATACTGGAACCGGATGACCTGGATGTCACGCTCGGCCTTGAGAGAACGGCGGAGAGATGGGGGCTGCGCTCGCTAAGCGACGTCAAGATAATCGAAGGCCACAAACATCCGTTCATAGAGATGACCACGAAGCTCATGGACAGCGACGAACTGGCGAAGCTGAACAAACGCCTTGAGAGCACCAACAGCTGAGATCACGGTGCCCTGGGCCTCATCGCAGCTTCAAGCAGCATCTTCTGTTCCACCGACGCGATCATCGTCTTCGTCCTGAGGACGGCATCCGGGTTGAGCGAGATGGCGTCTATGCCCTCTCTGACCAGGAACTCCGCGAACTCCGGGTACACCGAAGGCGCCTGCCCGCATATGCATACCTCTTTACCGTGCTCGTGAGCCACCTTTATCAGATGGCTGATCGCCCTCTTGACGCCGTCGTTCCTCTCATCGAAGTAACCCATCCTTCCGAGTATGTCGGAATCACGGTCGACGCCCATCACCAGCTGCGTCAGATCGTTGGACCCTATGGAGAACGCGTCGCAGTATTCGGCGAACTGGTCCGCCAGGAATATGTTCACGGGGACCTCCGCCATGAAGTATATCTTCAGGTCCTTGCCTCTCTTGAGGCCTGCGGACCTCATCATCTGTGTTATTTCTTCCACTTCCTCGATGGTCCTCACGAACGGGAGCATCACCCACAGGTTCTTCATCCCCATCTCGTCGCGCACCTTCTTTATGGCGCGGAGCTCGCATATGAACGCCTCACGGTAGTTATCGGAGACGTAGCGCGAGCAGCCTCTCCATCCTATCATCGGGTTCGACTCAACAGGTTCGAAATCGATGCCGCCCTTCATGTCACGGTACTCGTTCGTCTTGAAATCGGATGTTCTGAGGATCACCGGTCTCGGATGGAACGCCCTTGCGACCTTCCCTATACCGTCGGCGAGCTTTGCCACCAGCTCGGCGGAGCGGCCCTCGGTCACGATCCGCATCGGGTGCTCGCCTATGAAGCTCGTGAAAAGGAACTCGCTCCTCATCAGACCTACTCCGCTCACCGGGAGCTTTGCGACCTCGTCCGCCTTGGTGGGCATGCTCATGTTGACCATTATCTTCGTCCCGGTCACCGGAACGTAAGGTGCGGAGACGGTCTGCTGTTCGGTCGGTTTGTCACCTTCCTTCATTATGTCGCCGCTGTATATCGTCCCGGATGAACCGTCCACCGTTATCACCATGCCGTCCCTCAGTATGTTCGTGCCCTCCCCGGTACCGACGACGCACGGCGTCCCCAGTTCTCTGGATATGATCGCGGCATGACACGTCATGCCTCCCTCATCGGTGACGATGGCGACGGCACGGGTCATCGCCGGGACCATGTCCGGCATGGTCATGGTCGTCACCAGGATGTCGCCTTTCTTGATCACATCGAGGCTCATCCCCTCGTCATAGAATCTCACTGTGCCCGATGCCATGCCCGGACTGGCGCCGAGACCGGTCACAAGGACATCCGCGACGGGGCTCTCGATCGCCGGCGTCGACGGAACGTCCCCGAGTGCCGTTATCGGTCTCGCCTGCACTATGTATATCTTACCGTCCTCTATGCACCATTCGACATCCATCGGCCTCTCGTAGTGTATCTCGATGTGCCTCCCTATGGATGCGAGATCTATTATGAAGCGGTCCTCTATCTTCTGCGCCTTCTGCTGCTCCTTCGGAACGTCGGCCTTCTTGGTCGCACCGGTCGGCCCTCTGACATACTTCCATTTCTGGGTCGCGAGGCGCTTCTTGCTTATCTCCATGAGTCCTTTGTTCAATACGTACATGTCAGGCGTCACTTCGCCGCCGACTATCGCCTCACCGAGTCCGAAGCCTGCCTCTATTATCATCTCATCCTTACCGCCGTTGGGAGCGACGGTGAACATTATCCCGGACGCGTCGGAGTTGACCATCCTCTGGACGACCACGGCCAGTTTCACGTCCTCGTGCGCAAACTCCTGATTGTCACGGTACGCTATTGCCCTGGCAGTGAACAGCGAGGACCAGCATTTTCTTACTTTGTCGAGAAGGTCCTCCGGCGTGAAGACGTTGAGGTACGTTTCCTGCTGACCTGCGAAGCTCGCGTCGGGAAGGTCCTCGGCGGTGGCGCTGGACCGGACGGCGACGAAGCTCTTCTTCCCCTCGGGGAACAGATCCTTGTAAGAACTCAGTATCTCCTTCTTCAGATCGGCAGGTATCTCATGCCTCTCGAACATGTCGCGTATCTTGGCGGAAGCGTCCATGAGGGATTGGTCGCTGCCCTCCTCGATGGAATCGAGCGCATCCCATATCTCGGCGGAGATCCCGCTCTTTTCCATAAAATGATCGTATGCAACGGTAGTGAGGACGAATGCATTCGGAACCGGGAATCCGGCGGCGGTCAGCTCACCGAGATTCGCACCCTTTCCCCCAACGTAGGGTATGTCGTTCACACGCAGTTCGTTAATGTCAGCTATCCTCTTCACTCTCATCCCTCTGTGCGGACCTCACGGCCCATCACCACCAGTCCATATGAGAATATAATACTATTCGTTCGACATCAAAATTTTTTAGGAATACCTAAAAATATTGTCCAGACAACGACATCCGTACACATGCTGCGCATATCGTATTCGACGGTATCGTTTTCTACGTATGTCGCAGAAAACAGCGGATTTACCCTTATTTTTAGTTATTTTTATTGAAAAAATGACATAAGCTTTAAAGCATATGCCGTTCTTCGGTACCACGAGGGTTCAATTTGGACATGGAACTATGTTGGCACGGCCGCGGCGGACAGGGAGTCGTCACGGCCAATGTGATCCTGGCCGAAACTTCGATCAGGGAAGGAAAATATGTGAAAGCCTTCCCGGAGTTCGGCCCGGAGAGAATGGGTGCGCCCATAAGGGCGTTCACCAAGATATCATCTAAACCCATAAGGGTTCACAGTCAGGTCTACACACCTGACATCGTGATCGTTCTCGACCCGACGCTCATCGGGAAAGTGAAGGTTACCAACGGACTGAAGAAGGACGGCATCGTGCTCGCCAACTATCCGGGGACGCCGGATGAGCTGAAGGCGGCCTTGGCCACCGACGCCAAATGCTTCGCCGTGGATGCGACCAAGATATCGATAGAGGAGATAGGAAAACCCACGGTCAATACGTCCATACTGGGCGCGCTGGTAAAGGTGTCCGGTATCGTGTCGTTCGATTCTCTCACCAGCCAGGTGGTATCGAACCTTGCCGGCAGGCTTCCTGAGAAGGTAGTTGCGAAGAATATCGAGGCACTCAAGCGTGCATACGCGGAGGCGAGGTAAATGTCTGGCCTCGTTCCGGGAGCGCGTGTTGTCGAGCCGGGCAGCGCGATGAAATTCGAGACTGGCGACTGGAGGACCGAGATGCCCGTACTGGACAGGAAGCAGTGCATAGACTGTATGAACTGTTGGATGTACTGTCCCGATGACTGTGTGTTAGTCAAGAACGGCAAGATGGAAGGATTCAGGCTGACCCACTGCAAGGGATGCGGAATATGCGCCAGGGTATGTCCCAAAGAGGCGGTCAAGATGGTACTGGGGTGATCTCATGGAAAAAGATATTGCAATCAACGGAGACAATGCGATAGCGCTAGCCTGGAAACAGATGGACCCGGACGTGTGCGCCGCATACCCGATAACACCGCAGACCATAATAGTCGAGCGTTTCTCAGACTACGTGGCTGACGGCGAAGTTCACACGGAATTCGTGTGCACCGAATCCGAGCACAGCGCCCTGACGCTGTGCATAGCGGCGGCATCCGCCGGCGCGAGGACCGTAACGGCAACTGCATCAGTGGGACTTGCGCACATGTGGGAGATGCTCGGCGCAGCGTCGGGCATGCGCGTACCGCTCACGATGGCAGTGGCCAACAGGGCGCTGAGCGCACCGATCAACATCCACTGCGACCACGGCGACGCGATGGCGTCGCGTGACACCGGATGGATAATCATATTCGCCGAGAACGTCCAGGAGGCTTACGACAACGCGATAATAGCGCCGAAGATAGCCGAGCACAAAGATGTTCAGCTGCCGATGATGACGTGTCTCGACGGTTTCATACTCACTCACGCGATCGAGAGGATGACACCGATCGCCGATGCGGACGTGAAGAAGTTCGTAGGGGAATACGATCCCGTTCATCCTCTTCTCGACCACAAGAACCCGGTCACGCACGGAGCGATGGACGGTCACGAGTACTACTTCGAGCACAGATTCCAGATGCAGAGGGCGATGGAGAATGCTCTGAAGGTAGCCGAGGATGTCTTCAAGGACTTCGAGAAGATATCCGGAAGGAGATACCACGCACTGGAACAATACAAGTGTGACGATGCTGAGTTCGTGGCGGTATGTCTCGGATCCACATTCGGAACTCTTAAGGAGACGGTGGACCAGCTGCGGAACGAAGGACACAAGATAGGCGTGATGATGCCCCGTCTGCTCAGGCCCCTGCCCTTTGAGGCAATAGCGAAGGCGGTCAGCGGCAAGAAGGGTGTCATCGTGTTCGACAAGTTCATGACATTGGGTGGTTTCGCACCGCTGTTCGAGGACATCAGCGTGTCCGCCGGCAGTCTGGACAAGATACCGAAGCTGTACAGTTTCGTATACGGTCTCGGCGGACGTGACGCGAAGGTCGATGACATGAGGGGTGCTCTCCTTGAGGTCATCGGCGGCAATGCGAAGAGGATCAACTACCTGGGGGTGAAATTATGAAGTCACTGAAAGAATATACGGACTCACCCACAAGAATAACGTCTGGTCACAGACTTTGCGCCGGATGCGGTGAGGGAATAATATCGAGAATGGCCCTCATGGCCACCGATAAACCAGTGGTCGTGTCTTGCGCGACCGGCTGTTTCGAGGTCTCAACGACGATATACCCGTACACCGCATGGAACGTATCGTGGATACACACCGCATTCGGTAACGCGGCCGCGACCTGCGCAGGTACCGAAGCAGCGTACAACGCGCTGAGGAGAAGCGGCAAGATAACAGAGGAGACCAGGTTCGTCGCCTTCGGAGGGGACGGTGGAACGTACGACATAGGATTCCAGGCGCTCTCCGGAGCGTTCGAGAGGGGACACAGGATCATGTACGTCTGTATGAACAACGAGGCGTACATGAACACCGGCATCCAGAGATCGAGTGCAACGGGCATAGGCGCATCCACGACGACATCGCCCGCCGGTTCGGTCGTTCCGGGAAAGGTCGGCTATCCGAAGGACCTCACTCTGATCATAGCGAACCACAACATACCGTACGCCGCACAGGTCTCGCCGCACAACTGGCGCGACCTGATAGCGAAGTGCGAGAAAGGTTACGAAGCGAACGGACCTTCATTCATCAACGCGATAGCCCCCTGCCCGAGAGGGTGGAGGACGGAGGCAGCGGACACCCTCGACCTGGCGAAGCTCGCCGTCGAAACGTGTGTATGGCCTTTGTACGAGTTCGAGAACGGTGAGTATCGGTTAACGGCCGAGAGCGCCAAGATCGCCGAGGGCAAGATCAATAAGAAGCCCCTGACGGATTGGTTCAACGCCCAGGGAAGGTTCAGGCACCTCGCCGGCGAGAAGTGGGCACCGCTCATAAAGAAAGCGCAGGCCGACATCGACGCCAAGTGGGAAATGCTCCAGAAACTTTGCGAACTCTGAATGGGTAACCCCCATTCTTCTTATTTTTCTTCTTATTGCTTTATAGTGATCTTATAACCGATGCGTTCGCCGCTCTCGGTAACTGCTGTCATCATTCTGCTAAAAATAATGAAAGAAAGAAGTTTGTCACAGTTCGCGTCTGCCCTGTGTGATTATGCGCATCATGGACGGAAGCATCGCGGCAGCCATCATGACAGTGACCGCCTCCTCTGCATATCCTTCCTCGATGTCCTTCTCATCGGGCGTTCCGGGTAGTGTGTCCGAGTCCGAGATTACCGAT
>Ga0131853_10019273_pt1 | contig 12417 bp, 7 predicted proteins | sample TergutLab28metaG_FD_92764 | JGI IMG/M metagenome (GOLD analysis project Ga0131853, IMG submission 92764) | Labiotermes labralis P1 segment gut microbial communities from Petit-Saut dam, French Guiana - Lab288 P1 (version 2) (version 2) | ecosystem: Host-associated > Arthropoda: Insects >...
ACCATATGATGCAACATCTAAAAGCATTTGCCGAAATAGACCCGAACAACGATTGGCAACGTGTGATTGATGTAACATATGATTCTCTTGAGTTTATGGCTCTGTACGTAGACCCGGCAAATCCAACGGGAGTTATACCGGATTTCGTAAGATGGGACCACAGCGCAGGCCTGGGAAGCAACCAATGGTTGATTCCAGCCCAAGGTTCGGGCATGTTTGGACAGCCTAGTCTTGTGACGGGCGGACAATTCCACGAATCTACAAGCGATGGTGCAATGCACTGGAATGCTGCGCGCGTACCATGGAGGCTTGGTGTGGATGTGCTTTTCTCAGGTGAAACACAAGTGAGCGAGATTACCACGCAAGCTCTTAACGCTCTTGTTTATGCTGAGACAGATAGTAGGTTCCAAATCCTCGGACAAAATGCCGCAGGACAAACCGTAACAATGGATGGCGTTGTGGGTCGTTGGATGGACGGCTCTATAAATCTTACACATTCATGGGGGGCTAATTCCTACAACGCTTTCTGGGGTTCTTCAATGATTCCGGCCATGATTTACGGTCCACAAAGATGGGCTGATGAGGCTTGGAGTACTGTAAGCGCAAATTCTTTCCAGAATAACCAATTTGGTGATTACATCAGCGTGCTGACTTTAATTGCTGCATCTGGCAACGAATGGACACCTGTTGGTAGCCCTATGACAGTAGTAAACGGCACTTTGTTTAATGGCAGAGTTGACACAAGCACTAATAGATATGTAGCTGGTGCTAGAGTTCCTATAAGAGCTAATGTTTTGCCTCTGCAAGTGTTTAGCCATTGGGAGCTGACCGGAGCTATATTCTGGTCTGGAAGCAACGCTAACGACCGCCAAGCTTTCATCGAAATGCCCGCGGGTACTGCTGTAACAGCCACCGCCGTATTCACAAATAGCGGCATAGTAGTTGCAGATATTGAGCTGATCGGTACTTTCAGAACACAATATCATGTTGGTGATGCACTTGATGTAAGTGGCATGAATATTCTTGTAACTTATAACGACGAACTTGGGACTCAAAGAATAGTTGCGGTAACGCCGGGCATGGTGAGCGGTTTCGATAGCTCTGTGCCCAATCCTTCGTTAGTTCTTACCATTACCTATTCTGGTCTGACAGCGACAGTTACTGTTTCTGTAACCCATCCTCCAACACAGCCAGAGCCTCCAACAAACCCTGAGACACCTGAAGTTCCTGAAACCCCGGAATCTCCTAGACCGCCTGCAGATGGTGGAGGAGAGCAAGGCGACGGTGGAGATGAAGATAGCATACCTCTTGGCAGGCCGGCAGCTTCCCCGAGGCCTACAGCTTCCCCGACGGCAACCCCGGCAACCCCTGAACCAACACTAGCTCCACCGCAACAAGCACCCCAACTACCACCGCAACAAGCGCCAATGTTGCCCGCACATCAAATGTTTGATGATGTTGCAGTAGATGCTTGGTATCACAATTATATAAGTGTGGTTGTTGGCCGTGGATTGTTTGAAGGTATTGCACCAAGAATTTTTGACCCACAAGGCAATATGACTCGTGCCATGTTTGTGCAAGTGCTATCTCGTCTGGAAGGTGTTGACCTAGCTATCTATGCAAACACGCCACCAATCTTTTATGATGTGTCATCTAACGCATGGTATTTTGCAGCAGTACAGTGGGCGGCAACGCATAGCATTGTAAGCGGTGTTGGCGATGGAAACTTTGCACCAAATACACCTGTAACTCGTGAGCAAATTGCGGTTATGCTCTTTAGATATATTCAGTTTGTAGACATCGAACTTCCTTTGGTACAGGCAGATACTTTCATTGACCAAGATAGTATTTCTCCTTGGGCAGTGGAAGCTGTGACAGCAATTCAAGCAGCTGGTATTGTGTCAGGAAGGCCAAATGGTGCATTTGACCCGCAGGCCACCGCTACAAGAGCAGAGGTTGCTGCTATATTCGCGAGATTCCTTGAAATAATTCAATGACAAGAATCAATATTAACTGATTAACGAAACAAGGATACGGCAGACTGCCGTATCCTTGTTTCGTGGCTCTATATTCATTTAAAGATTATATTTAAATTCAAATATTGCCCCGCAAAACACTATGAGTCATGCCATTTCACTACCCTGCAAGCAAGGGGTGGTGCGCGCATTTCTTACGAAATACCCTCCCACCCGCTTGCTTGTTGGGGCTGGCTGCCCCAATCCCCGCTACACCAAAAGCGCGTTGCGCTTTTGGTGATAAGCCGCCGATGGCGACTGCTAAAATCATAAGAATCTTTATGGACATGGGCGATAAAACTGTGGTTAAGAGCAAAGGTTTTTGCGTGATATCCTTGAAGATAAAATTTCTTTTTACGAGAAATTGTGATAGACAGGAAGTTACTTGCGACTTTTTCTGCGAGAAGTAAATTTACCTTCGCTAAATAATTTGCTCCGCAAAAAAATCATCACAAGCTATACTCATAGGATTTTGACGTTTGGACTTGCTTCGGCTCTGCAAAAAACATATCGCAATTCTGTTTCGCCATTTTGAGAGTAACCATCTCATCACGCTCTGCTCTATACCCAGACCATAACTTTTTCTTTTGGGCTTCTAATTTTGCATATTCGGTTTTTAGAGATTGTATGGAAGGGAGTATTTTACCAGAGCCCCTGGTATGATTTTGCTTATTGGAGCCCCTAACATATCCTTGTTCATCAAAATATTTCTTCGCTGCTTCATGGAGAGTAATGTTGGCACGGTTGTTCTCGTAAAATATTTCAGAAGGATGCTGCTCATTTTTGAATTTTGACCATGATGATTGAGATTCATTTTTCATTTTTCTGTACGTGGAATAAGTATCTTTGGTTTTGCTGTAAGTGCCGATATGCTTTTGGAGTTTAGATATTTCTTTTTGCTTGGCTTCAATTTCTTTAATTTTATTGGAGCGTTTGTGATTTCTTGCTCTATCCATGGCCTTTTCCAGCGAACCAATAGCTATGGGCATAAGCCTGCTCCCCATCTATGCAGAACGCTATGACTGGCTTGTAACTCAATTCAGAGATTGGGCTTTTGCGCTTGTATCAACTTTTCTGTTTTATGAGGACAAAGACACTGCTGATGTATTCACTCGCGAATTATATCAGCAAGGCATAGCTTCTTTCGGCAGTAAGGCGCCAACATATCATGTAAGCCTGTATGATGATAAACCGACAATAGTATGGGATTTCTATTCCCTACTATTGACCATACAGACCATGTTCGGCTTTGCACTTACTGACGAAACAAGACCGCTTCGTCTGTGTAAAAACTGTAATCAGGCGTATATGGCCGCACAACCCAATGCAACTTTTTGCAGCACAAACTGCAAAAATCAATTTAATGTCAATAAGAATCGGAGTAAGAAGTAGAGCTTCTGGGTAAGAATGATACAGGGCTATGATGATAAACTATGCAGAATGAATAGAATAACATAAAGCCAGAGCACAGCAAACTGTGTTCTGGCTCAAAATAGAAAAAGCAAATATTAATTTATCACAAACAGAAAAATTAGAAAAAGAGCTATTCATAGACCAATTCAGAGAGGATAATTTCCTCCGACACACCGCACTTCACCCGTTCTCTTGCCACTTCATCCACATCCCGAAGATGCGGATACAGCTTCTCGGTGAGCAAAAGAGTGTTGTAAAATATGTTACTATGCTCTTGAAGATATTCTTTCCGAAGCTGACCATATCGACCCAAGGGCATGATAAGTTCCGGAGGCGGCTCATTAAGTTTGATGTCCGGCAAGAGGTAATCGCCCACAAGGGTATATGTTATTTCCATAAATTGCCGTTTATCCTTTCTGCGACATATGTCGCTAGTAATTATGAATTAACAGTAGCAATAAGTCTGCAATGAGTTAAGTGATAAACATCACTTGCATCACCTGCGTCTGTAATCATAAGCATATGATAATTGGTAAAAATCGGTGAAATGACAAATTACAATAATGAATAATGGACAATAGATTTATTTACACCATGCTACAGATGGATTTGAGGTAGTGTCCACCTTAAATCCATCCGAATAAAACTTTACCAGCACCCCCTTTCTGCACTCGTGAAATGACCAAAACCGTTACTACAAGCGGGTTGACCGCACTCGTGATATTGAAGTAGAGACTACTTCTTTATCAGCATACATCAAATGAAAATGTCATATAGTAGCAAGAGCATTCAGACTGTAGCTTGATAACATCTAACTAACATCTAACACTTTGGTCGATGAAATGGAATATTGGAATATCAGGGTTATGCGGAATACGACCTCAAAAGTGCCTAAAAATACTGGAATTAAGCAGCATCTAGGATTAGCAGGTAACACTAGAAAACACTACGAAGCACAAGCGATCTTACACTCATAACCCGAAGGTCGCAGGTTCAAATCCTGCCCCGCAATCTATCATGTTTACGCCCCCTGTGATGCTGATTTTATCACCGTGGGCGTATATTTTTATTATGTAGGATTTTATAAGACTTTGGACGCTTTTATCATCTATGTGTTCAGTGCCTTTTGTAGTTGTTGAATTATCGCTTCTTTTGTGATTATAATATCATCTGTCCATGAGAGAGTTTCTTCAAATTTCAGTTACGCTAGCGCGGATTGATAGGACTTCATTGCTGCTTTTTTATAAGACAGCTTGATGTCTTTGCTATTTTCGTGGGTTTGCAGCGCATGACCGATATTTCCTCAAAGTCAGAGTTTGGAAGATAATCACGCAAGCCAGATATTACACAGATTCAATGTCATCAGCATTAATATTTTTGGTATCTCAAGTGGCGAGTACGATATTTGTTGCTGCAGACATAGTAATGCGTTTTATAGCCCTTGCCGCCTGCGCTGGTCTTATTTACCTGTGAAAATGCCGCCACTTTGCCCGCATTCAATTAAACCTGTGAGCAAATGAGTGGTTTTATATGTGTTTGTTACGTTTTTTTCTGCTGTATTTCGTTCACCTCTATACTCTTTTCATGTCTGGATGTATATTTTGGAAAATACGACTCTGTATAAGCTAAACTGTCAAAAGTCCCTAACTCTTCGTATGTGTCGATATTTTCAAGACACTTTTCGTAGGCTATGTAGGCAAAATAAGCGATTACATTGTTTTTAGCGCAGAATCTCTCTATGTAGGTGAATTTTCTGTGGTTTTCAGAGATAACAAAACCCATATATCATGCTAGATAAGAGTTTCGCGGATGACTCCAAGCATTGTGGCCTTCAAATATAGGCGTGACATGTCAATGCCGGCAAGTTCAAATGATTCACGTAGTAAATAACATTGCTCATAAAGATAAAAGGATGTCTCAATTAATTTCTTGCAGCTTGCACGAACTTATGCTATAATAAATTTGCATTGGCACTGAAAAAAATTATCGAAGATATGAAATATATATAAACAATTTGAATAAATCATCCGATGTATATTTAATGTGATTAACTATGGAACAAAAGCGATCTATACAAATAATGGATGAGCCCTGGAATAGCAGTGCGACACAAACTCAGTTGCGGATGTGTTATTATGATTGAAATATTAAGGCAAGAGAAAAAATATTTGATTAATATCGAGCAATACTACCATCTGTCTCGCCGCTTTGGCGGTCTTCTTGAGGAGGATAGACATAGCAGCGGGGATGGGTACTTGATTCGCTCTCTATACTTCGATAGTCTTGATGATAGAGATTTTGAGGAAAAGGTAGACGGCGTTGATTTGCGAAAAAAGATACGACTGCGTAATTATGGCGCAAGTTCTCAGGTTGCGAAGCTTGAAATGAAGCAAAAACAAGGCATTTTGCAGAAAAAACGCTCTTTAACATTAGATAAAGAGCAATCACGCCGCCTTATAAACGGAGATTACTCTGTGCTCCTGGGGTTTGACACCAATTTTGCTGGAGAATGTTTTGGGATTATGCATATGCAATGTTATCGGCCTAAAGCAGTTGTGGCCTATACAAGAAAGGTTTTTGTGGCCAAAGAAAATGAAACAAGAGTTACCTTTGACCATCATATAAAGGGCTCAGAAACTAGCTTTGATATATTCTCGGATAACATGGTGGAGAATATGATATTTGACCCGTATTTGGTAGTTATGGAAGTGAAGTACAATGGCTTTTTGCTTAGCTATATCAAAGATATTATTAATGAGGTCAATGCAAGCGAATTAGCGGTAAGCAAGTATTGTCTCGGCAGAATGATAGGAAAAGAATATTTGTTTTTATAAAGTGAGGTAAACAAATGAGAAATATATTATTGGATACGCTTGCCCAAAGCGGTGGCTTAACAGTTCAAGATATTGCTATCCGTGTTGCAGCGGCTGCATTATTGAGCATAATAATTTACATATCATACTGGTATACCCATGTAGGCACTTCTTACAGCAAGAAGTTTAATGTCTCGCTCATTACGCTTACCATATTGACTTGTACTGTGATGACTGTTATCGGAAACAACATTGCTTTGTCATTAGGGATGGCCGGAGCACTTTCTATAGTGAGATTCCGCACAGCTGTAAAAGATTCAAGAGATACAATATATATCTTTTGGGCAGTTGTTGTTGGCCTATGTTGCGGTGTAGGTGATTTTTGGACAGCAATCATCGGCAGTGGTGTTGTGAGTTTGGTGTTGCTTCTGATGGGCAGGGTTAGAAATGAAAATAGGATTTTGCTTATCATTAAAGGTCAAAAGAGTTTGGAAAGAGACATTGAAGGGATTGTATTTGGACATTTCAAAATGAAACCCTTGCTACGTGTAAAAAATACAACTACAAGTAGCGTCGAGTTTATCTATGAGATGAATCGAAGGACATACAACCTCACAAACAAGGCGGGGCAAAGCATCACAGAACTGCTATACGAAAGAGATGGCGTGGAATATGTAAATATAGTTACTCAAAATGATGAGATAAGTGGTTGATATTATGACGAGACTGCGTATTGGTGTTATTCGTTATATATTTGGTTTTATAGTTATTTCGGGGCTTGTAGTGGGGATGATGTATGTTGGAGCAAGTGATGATATACAACGTCACCACCAGCATCGCGAGCGTTTAAGTGAAGCAGACTTAGGCGACTGCTTGTCTTGTAGCAGAGATACACTCTGCACACATTTACCCTTGATTGTGATTGATACCTTTGGTGCTGAAATACCGGGGAGACCCCTTGCGTTTGGTGCTGAAACCCACACCCACGCGCATCTGCGTGAATTTCATGCAAGTCCTTATGGAGAAGCGGAAATAGAGGTTTCCGTATCTGTAATTGATAATTCAAACGGTTGGAATCATATTGATGATGATGCCATTTACCAGTCTTTGGCAATGATGCGCTTGCGTGGCAATTCATCCCGCTTTTTTGACAAACCAAATTATCGCATCAGCTTGATTCATCCCGGCACTATTGAGGCTATAAATAACCCGCTGCCGCTTCTTGGCATGAGCCCTCATGCTGAATGGGCTCTGCATGGCCCATTTTTGGATAAAACACTGATGCGCAATTATATATGGATGAATATAGCCGCTGAAGTTATGGGGCCTGGACATTTTGTTCCTGAGGTGCGGTTCTTTGAGCTAATTTTGAATGGCGAATATCAAGGTGTATATGTTCTCATGGAAACCCCAAGGGTAAGTCCGAACAGGGTTAGCTTGAATCGCTACAGAGAAGGTATGCCTGCCACCAGCTACCTTGTGCGCTTTGACACTTTTACTCACACTCCTGAACGCATTACAGACTCCTTTTCTTCGTATACACTTCGTTTGGAAGGCGGGAACGCTATAGAAATTATGTACCCCAGAAGAACCTTCCAAAGCGATAATGTGCGCAATTATGTTGCCAGAAGTGTAAGCATTGTGGAGCACCTCTTATACTCGCCGGAAATAATTTGGGACACTGGTATATATGAACAATATATTGATGTAAATTCTTTTGTAAATTTCTATATCATCAATGAGTTTATTGCGAATAACGATTTGTGGTCGGGCTCCACCTATCTTCATAAGGATGTACGTGGTCGGCTTGTGGCTGGACCTGTTTGGGATTTTAATAATGTGATGGATAATTTTTTCTTCTCTATGCCTGTGGACAGATTTCTCCTTGCTGACCGCGGCTGGTTTGACAGATTGATGATGTGTCCCGACTTTACCGAAAGGGTTATACGACGTTGGCATGAATTGCGCAGAGGAGCTTTAGCTGAAGAGCGACTTATCCTTTATATGCAGGAAGTAGAAGATTGGCTGGGCTCTGCAATTGATAGAAATTTTGAAGTGTGGGGATACAGTTTTGACCCTTCCCAAGTGAGCCGTATGGCACACCGCAGACCAACTTACGAAGAGGCAACACGGGGCTTAACCATATTTGACCTAAATCCATCAAGCTTTGAGGAAGCCCAAGAGTGGGCGCGCAATTACATGATAGAGCGCGGACGATGGATGGATGAGCACATCGAAATTTTGCGTCAGTTTAGCCATCCTTCACGTCATGCGATATGGGTTTTGGATTAATGCGGTTCAGTTAATAATTAGGAGGCATATCCGCTATGTTGAAGTATCTTATTGCTATAGCTGTAGTTCTCCTTGTAGTAATTGGCGGATTTTTCGCATATTTTTCGAGAAGCATGTTCATTGATTTTAGGCCTAATGCTCCTGTGTCTGTTGCATTTCGTGCGCAAGGGTCTTCTATTATGTATCAAAACTCGGACGGAGCCTATGTTCCCTTGCTGCTACGCGGTGTAGAGATTACACCGGCCATTCCGGGAAATACAGCCTGGGCATTTGGCGCAACTGTAGATGATTATTTGCGGTGGTTTGGGTATATTGACGCGATGGGCGCAAATATGCTCTATGTCTCAAATATTATGGACCCTGATTTCTATAACGCGATATATACGTTTAATACTACAAATGATAGGCCACTGCTGATTCTGCAAGGAGTGGACGGACATGATTATGACAGCTTGGTTACTGCGCTTAGAGAAGCGATAGACATTATACATGGCAACAGGGTAAATATTCTTGATGGAACGGGACTTAACCTTTTTTTCTCGAATGTATCACCTTGGGTTGTTGGTCTGTTAGTTGGCGCAGAATGGAGCCCGGATACGATAACATTTATGAACCACTTTGACCCTGCTTTGCCGGATAGCTTTCAGGGCGAGTTTTTTAGCTCAGCTTATGGTGCCTCAAGGTTTGAAGTGATGCTTGCACAAGTAATGGATAGTGCTACCGCCTACGAAGCAAGTAGATTTAAGGTTCAGCGGCCCATTGGGTTTATCTCAAATCCTACCATAGATTTTTTGGAGTATCAATGGGCTTATGCGGCCCAGTTGCGAAAATATGTGCAGTTAAATCATGAAAATGTGATTCCTTCACAACACATGGTCGCGGGAACATTTGCAGCCTATCGACTTTTCTATTTTGTCGATGACTTTACAAGCTACCTGTCACATTCTCAGCTGAATGCTCTTGCGCATATTTTAGAAGACTTAGACCACAGCTGTATTTTTGACGGATATTTGGACCTGCTTGTCAGATATCATAGTATGCCCGTAATAGCAACAGGATTTGGGTTTTCATCCAGCCGCGCACCACAAATGACGGATTCGCCACCCCTTACTGAGCTGCAACAAGGAGAATCCCTTGCCCGAGCAATAATTCAACTGGAAGAAAGAAACTGGGCAGGCAGCATTATTTCTTCTTGGCAAGACCCCTGGGAGGGGCGCACCTGGAATACAGCCTTTTCTTCAGACCCGCGACGCAACCATTATTGGCACAATTTGATGTCTATTTCTCAAGGGTATGGACTTTTGGCTTTTGAACCGGGTGCAGTTATGCGCCCCGTATTGATAGATGGCAACACGAATGAATGGAATGACTCTCATTTAGTTCACGAACATAGCGGAATAAGTATATATTCACAATACAGTGCTCAAGGGCTGTATTTGCTGATACGCGGCTATGGGGTAAACTCACAAAATACCATGTATTTGCCTATAGATGTAACGCCGCGCTCCGGAACTTCTAGATTTTATGGACTAACATTTGACCGACCGTCAGACTTTTTATTGATATTGTCGGGTGAATACGAAAGCCGCCTGCTAGTCAATAGGCGGTATCATGTAACATATCAACGTTTTTATGAAGAGATGACAGGCATAAACCCCTTCACCATTGTGCCGCCTAGATGGGGTTCGGAATTTGTGCCGATTAGCATCGCGCTGCAAAACACCGTGGTTGTTGATGCATACACTTTCTCATGGCTTACAGATGATGCGCGGGAGTTGCGGAGGCTGAGGTCTCAGGAGGTAGGTATTCTTACACACGGAATAGGGGACCCTGAATCTCCTTACTTCAATTCTTTAGCCGATTTCTTTTTCGGTGAAAACCTGGTTGAAATACGCTTGCCGTGGGCATTGTTAAATTTTTTTGACCCTTCAACCATGCAGGTGCATGACGATTATTTTGAAAGGTTTGGAGTAGAAGGACTTAGCATTCAGGAAATTTATATAGGTATTACAATGGTTGACGGTGAAGTTCCGATGTCGCCTATATCGCTACGAGGATGGAGAAATAACGTACAATTTCACGAACGTTTAAAGCAATCCTATTTTATTATTCAAGAAGTTTGGGGTGATTTCAGATGATTTTTGACATTAGAATCTATATGCTTGTTGGCATATTTATGACCCTATGTATTTCATTGATGTTTTTTAATTTTGTTATCATTCGCTACAGTCGTAAGCGAAACACTCTTTCATCAGACATGGTTGAAAAATGGAAAAATATACTTTTTGAACAGACCATCAGAGCTACTGACAAGAAGATTAACGAGTCAAAGCATGACAGACTTCTATCGAAAAAGCTATCAGCCACAATTGAGCTAGATGCATATGCGCATGCCCTACAGTATTTAAGGAAAGAATATGAAGAACATTACTTCGACTACATGAAGAAAAGGAATGTTGTCTTTCAAAAGCTTGCAAATACATACAGCCGAAAGTCCAACCTAAAACGCACATTCTTTGCTGACTTTATCAGTAATTTTCCTCAGGCAGCAAGCGGCATATATCAGAAATTGGTAGTGGGCTCACTAACTTCATACATACATAAATCTACAGTTCATTGTCGCACCACTGTCATGCATGCACTCTGTAGCATCGGAAATATCCAAGGTGTGATAACTGCATTGCAAGTTATTAATAATGAATCTCTTTTTGTACACGACCAGCTTTTAGCAAACATGTTATCAAGATTTAGAGGCGACAAAGAAATCTTGATGAATGAATTGTGGAATGATGACCGTCGTTGGAATGACAATATATTAGTGGCAATAATACAATTTATCACTAGGTTTTCAGATGAATATGGAAGTGCTTTTTTAGCAATTTTGAAAAATCCTTCCTCTAATTTTGAAGTGCGCATAGCTATTATCCGTTATTACGAAAAACACATGTACGGTCCGGCTCGCCCAATATTGGATGAGCTTGTAGCCAACTCTGCAGATATTCATCTGGCTGCCGAGGCGGTATTGGCTCTGGAGCGCAACGGATTGTTTGTTCCTGTAAAGCAAAGCGGCAAAACCGTTTTACTGCAACAAGGTAATGATGACCGCACAAAAGAAATGTTGGCTTATATTCTCGGATTAAAAGGAGCATCACAAGATATGGGCCGTAGAGAAATGGATGGTGAGAAAACAAGCGCATGACAGATTTTTTTCGAGAGCTTCTACACTTTATCAGCATATTTTATATAATATATTTGATAGGTTTTTCTACTTTTTCGTTCCTGGCTGTTTCAGTTGGAGCTTATAGGCTATACGAAGGCGACCGCATGCTGAGATTCAAACGTAAACTTAGCCGCGGAGATTTGCCTGTTTCTGTTCTTGTTCCTGCTTATAACGAGTCTGTAACCATTATTAAAAGTGTAAACTCTCTTTTGGCTCTTGATTATCATCAGCATGAAGTTGTTGTAATAGACGACGGCTCTCAAGACGATACTTCCCAAAAGTTAATAGATACATTTAATATGAAACCCATTGACCGCCCTATAAACAACGAATTAGAATGCCAGCCCATAGAAGCTGTTTACGAAAGCATGGTGGGCAGGGTCAACCTAATTCTGGTACGTAAAAAAAATGGCGGCAAGGGTGATGCGCTTAATGTGGGCATAAATGTAAGCCGTTATCCTTATTTTGTTTGCATGGATGCGGATTCTGAATTGCATAAAGATTCGCTTAAAGAAATTGCTGAACCAATATATGAAGATGATGCGGTTGTGGCTGTTGGTGGAATGATTTTTATATCCCAATGCATACATGCGGAAGAAGGAAGAGGGACTGCCAGATACCGATTGCCACTTAACATAGTGGTGAGCATGCAAGCTATGGAATA